>OUNM010195831.1_pt1 | contig 126782 bp, 101 predicted proteins | sample 1769961 | NCBI WGS metagenome assembly OUNM01 (sample SAMEA3914820, study PRJEB12502) | metagenome | biome: forest; material: soil | place: USA | collected 2012-03-12 | depth 0.3 m
CGACGAGATCCTGCGCGGCCTGCGCATCGTCCACCAGCACAAGATGCTGCACCTGGACATCAAGCCGGCCAACATCTTCATCACCAACGACAACAAGGCGGTGCTGCTGGATTTCGGCGCGGCACGCGAGGTGCTGAGCAAGGAAGGGCAGTTCATCCGCCCGATGTACACGCCCGGCTTCGCGGCGCCGGAGATGTACCGCCGCGACGGCTCGCTGGGCCCCTGGACCGACATCTACGCCATCGGCGCCTGCCTGTACGCCTGCATGCAGGGCTACCCGCCCAACGACGCGCCGCAGCGCATCGACAAGGACCGCCTGCCGCTGTCGCTCTCGCGCCTGCGCAACGTGTACTCCGACAACCTGATCGAGGTGATCGAGTGGTGCATGGCGCTGGATCCGCTGTCGCGCCCGCAGAGCGTGTTCGCGCTGCAGAAGGAGCTCTCGCGCGAGATCGAGCGGCGCTACACCACGCTCAGCTTCGCCGAACGGTTGAAGCTGCAGATCGAGAACCTCAAGTCGGGAGCAACGCACACGTGACCGCGACCATGGGGATCCAGAGCCGGCCGCAGGCCCACCCAAGGGGCTGGCGCGGAGCTGGCTTTGCCAGTCCGCTGCCAGAGCCCCCTCGGGGGGCAGCGACCGGAGGGAGCGTGGGGGTATGAGATTCTCGACGTACCAGGTGTCGCGCAAGGGCGGCCGCGAGAAGAACGAAGACCGCATGGGGTACTGCTACACGCGGGATTCCGGCCTCTTCGCGCTGGCCGACGGCATGGGCGGCCACCCAGAGGGCGAGGTGGCGTCGCAGCTGGCCCTGCAGACCCTGGCGGCCTACTTCCAGAAGGAAGCCAGGACCGATCTCAAGGACCCGCAGCGCTTCCTGCAGGACGCGATCCTGGCCGGCCACCACCAGTTGCTGCGGTATGCCACCGACCGCGGGCTGACCGATACCCCCCGCACCACGGTCGTCGCCTGCATCCTGCAGGGCAGCAACCTCTACTGGGCGCACTGCGGCGATTCGCGCCTGTACCTGATGCGCGGCGATCGCCTGATCGCCCGCACCCGCGATCATTCGTACTCCGAGCTGCGCGAGGCCCTGTCGCAGGTGGTGCCCATCGACGAGAAGGTCAACCGCAACGTGCTGTTCACCTGCCTGGGCAGCCCCGGCAAGCCGGTGGTGGACCCGGCGGGCCCGATCGTGATGCGCCCGGGCGACCGCGTGCTGCTGTGCTCCGACGGCCTGTGGAGCAGCGTGGAGGATGCCGAGATCGTGGCGATGATGGGCAAGTACCCCATCCACGATTCCGTGCCCGAGCTGGTGGAGCAGGCCCTGCGCAATGCGGGCGAGAAGAGCGACAACGTCACGGCGCTGGCCATCGAGTGGGAGGGCGCGGAGGACACGGACAGCACCAACGGCGTGTCCACCCGCGGCATCGGCGAGGACGTCTTCGCCTCCACCATCCAGGCCAGCATGACGGGCGATTCGTTCCTGCCCGACATCGACGAGGACGAGATCGAGCGGTCCATCCGCGAGATCAACGAGGCCATCCAGAAATCCTCGAAAAAATAGCCCCCACGCTCCCCAACCGGCGGGTCTGCACGCCGGCGTGGGCCCTGGTCGCTGCCCCCCGAGGGGGCTCTTGCGGCGGACCGGCGAAGCCGGATCCGTGCAAGGCGGCTTGATCGGGCCTGCGGCCGGCTTCAACCATTTCGTTCCATCGATACCCTATGACCTATACCCGTACCGAAGGGCGCGCGCTCGACGCGATGCGTCCCGTCCGCATCACCCGCCACTACACCGTCCACGCCGAGGGCTCGGTGCTGGTGGAGTTCGGGCAGACGAAGGTGCTGTGCACCGCCTCCGTGGAGGAGCGCGTGCCCGGTCACAAGAAGGGCAGCGGCGAGGGCTGGGTCACCGCCGAATACGGCATGCTGCCGCGCGCCACGCACACGCGCGGCGACCGCGAGGCCGCGCGCGGCAAGCAGAGCGGCCGCACGCAGGAGATCCAGCGCCTGATCGGGCGCTCGATGCGCGCGGTGTTCGACCTGTCCGCGCTGGGCGAGCGCACCATCACGCTCGATTGCGACGTGCTGCAGGCCGACGGCGGCACGCGCACGGCGGCCATCACCGGTGCCTTCGTGGCCGCGCAGGATGCCGTCAACACGCTGCTGGCGGGCGGGCGCATCGTGCGCTCGCCCATCCGCGACCACGTGGCTGCGGTGTCCGTGGGCATCGTGGCGGGCACGCCGATGCTGGACCTGGAGTACGTGGAGGACTCGGCCTGCGACACCGACATGAACGTCGTGATGACCGGCGCCGGCCACTTCATCGAGGTGCAGGGCACGGCCGAGGGCGCGGCATTCACGCGCACGGAGATGGGCCAGTTGCTGGACCTGGCCGACTCGGGCATCCGCTTCCTGGTGGCGGCGCAGCGCGACGCGCTGGCTGCCTGACCCGTCCGTCGCGATGAAGGTCGTCCTCGCCTCCAACAACGCCAAGAAGCTGGCCGAACTCGCCACGCTGTTCGACGGGCTGGGCATCGAGCTGGTGCGACAGGGCGACCTGGGCGTGGACGAGACCGACGAGCCGCACGGCACCTTCCTGGAGAACGCGCTGGCCAAGGCGCGCCATGCGTCGCGGGTGACGGGCCTGCCCGCCATCGCCGACGATTCGGGGCTGTGCGTGGATGCGCTGGGCGGCGCGCCGGGCGTCATCTCGGCGCACTACGCCGAGCTGCCGCCGGACGGCGCGGCGCGCGAGGTGCACCGCGCACGCCAGGACGCCGCCAACAACGCGCTGCTGCTGCAGCGCCTGGCCGCGCACCCGGCGGACGACGAGCGCCGCGCCAACTTCTTCTGCCTGCTGCTGGCGCTGCGCCACGCGCACGACCCGCAGCCGCTGCTGGCCACCGGCCGCTGGCAGGGCCGTATCCTGGCGCAGGCCGATGGGGACGGCGGCTTCGGCTACGACCCGCTGATGTTCATCCCCGCGCTGGGGCGGACCGTGGCCCGGCTGGACGCCGCCGTGAAGAACGCGCACAGCCACCGCGCGCTGGCGGCCGCGCAGATGCGATCGCAGCTGCGCGACGCGTGGTTGCCGTGACGGCCACGCCCGCGCCCGCGCCCACGCCGGCTCCGGGGCGCGCCGCGCTGCCGCCCCTCGTGGCCGATACCCAGCCTGGTATGCGATCGGACACCGCCGGCGCGCCCCCCCACGACCCGCGCCACTACCACCGCCCTGGCACGCTGCAGCTGCCCGCGCCGCCGCCACTGGCCGTGTACGTGCACCTGCCGTGGTGCCTGCGCAAGTGCCCCTACTGCGACTTCAACTCGCACGAGAAGGCGCCCGCCGACGTGCCCGAGGCGCGCTACCTGCAAGCGCTGCGCACCGACCTGGAGGCATCGCTGCCGCTGGTGTGGGGCCGCACCGTGCACAGCGTCTTCATCGGCGGCGGCACGCCCAGCCTGTTCTCGCCCGACGGCATCGCCACACTGGTCTCCGACCTGCGCATGCTGCTGCCGCTGGCCGCCGACTGCGAGATCACGATGGAGGCCAACCCCGGCACGTTCGAGCGCGACCGCTTCCGCGGCTTCGCGCAGGCGGGCGTGACGCGCCTGTCGATCGGCGTGCAAAGCTTCGACGACGCGCGCCTGCACGCGTTGGGCCGCGTGCACGACCGCGCGCAGGCCATCGCGGCGGCGGAGGAGGCCGCGCGCAGCTTCCCCACGTTCAACCTGGACCTGATGTACGCGCTGCCCGGCCAGACGCCCGCGCAGCTGGACGCCGACCTGGACCAGGCCTTCGCGCTGGCGCCGCCGCACCTGTCGCTGTACCACCTGACCCTGGAGCCGAACACGGCGTTCGCCCGCCGGCCCCCCGCCGACCTGCCGGACGAGGACACAGCCTTCGACATGCTGGACCGCGTGGTGGCGCGCACCGCCGAGGCGGGCTTCGAGCGCTACGAGGTGTCGGCCTACGCGAAGGCGGGCCACCGCTGCCGCCACAACCTGAACTACTGGGGCTTCGGCGACTACCTGGGGCTGGGCGCCGGCGCGCACGGCAAGCTGAGCTTCGCGCATCGCGTGGTGCGGCAGGTGCGCTGGCGCGAGCCGCAGATGTACATGGACCGCGCGCTGGCCGGCCACGCCGTCTCCAACGAGGAGGAGGTGGCGCGCAAGGCGCTGCCGTTCGAGTTCATGCTGAACGCGCTGCGGCTGGCCGACGGGTTCCCGCTGGCGCTGTTCACCGAGCGCTGCGGCCTGCCGGTGTCGGCGATCGCGGCCGGGCTGGACGAGGCCGTGCGCAAGGGCCTGGTGGTGCGCGAGGGCGCGCCGGGCGCGGAGTGGGTGAAGCCGACGACCCGCGGCTTCGACTTCCTCAACGACCTCCAGGCCCTGTTCCTGTAGCCCCGTTCCCATGCTCGTCGACATCGGCCCGCTGCGGCGCAATCCTGCCTACCGCCTGCTGTTCTTCAGCCAGCTGATCTCCGCGCTGGGCACCATGGTGAGCTACGTGGCGGTGCCGTGGCAGCTGTACCAGCTCACGCACTCCAACGCGCAGGTGGGCCTGCTGGGCCTGGTGCAGCTGGTGCCCGTCGTGACCTGCGGCCTGCTGGGCGGCGCGGTGGCGGACCGCGTCGACCGCAAGCGGCTGCTGGTGGGCGCGGAGGCGCTGATGGCGCTGTGCCTGGCGGGGCTGCTGGCCAACGCGCACGCGGGTGCGCCGAGCGTCGGCGTCATCTACGTCTTGGTGGCCGTGCTGCAGGGCGCCAGCGGCTTCCATCGGCCCGCGCTGGAGGCGCTGACGCAGAAGGTGTCGCGCCCGCAGGAGTACGCCGCGGTGGCCGCGCTGTCGTCGGTGCGCGGCACCACGGCCATGGTGGCCGGTCCGGCACTGGCGGGGGTGCTGTTGGCGACGGGCGGGGCGCCGTGGGCCTACGTGTTCGACTTCGCCACGTTCCTCGTGTCGCTGGTGCTGCTGGCGCGGCTGCCGCGCGCGATGGTGGAATCGCCGCCCCGCAGCGGCGAGCCGACGCACCTGCTGGCGGACCTGGCCGAGGGCCTGCGCTACGCGCGGTCCAAGCCCGAGCTGATGGGCACGTACATCGTCGACATCGTGGCGATGGCGTTCGCGTTTCCCGTGGCGCTGTTCCCGGCGATGGCGGAAGCCCATGGCCGCACCGATGCGGTGGGCTGGCTGCTGTCGTCGATGTCCGTGGGCGCGCTGGGCATCGCCCTCTTCAGCGGCTGGACGTCCGGCGTGAAACGCCACGGCCGCGCGGTGGTGATCGCCGCCACGGTGTGGGCGCTGGGCATCGTGGCGCTGGGCGTCGCGCCCGGACTGCCCGCGGCGCTGGCCTGCCTGGCCGTGGCCGGCGCGGCGGACATGCTGAGCGGCGTGTTCCGCGGCACGATCTGGAGCGAGACGATCCCCAACACGCTGCGCGGCCGGCTGGCGGGCATCGAGATGATCAGCTACCTGGTCGGCCCGCTGGTGGGCAATGCCCGGGCGGGGTATGCCGCCGACGCGTGGGGCGTGCCGGTGGCCGTGTGGAGCGGCGGGCTGGTGTGCCTGGCCGCGGTGGTGGCCACGGGGTTCCTGTTGCCGACGTTCTGGCGCTATCGCAGCCCCAAATGAAGGGTGCCAGGCATTGCCTGTTGCCTCCGCAGGAGGCAACAGGCAATGCCTGGCACCAGGGGTTCGCCAGGCTCGGCGGCTGATCAGTTGGACGCGTGCGCCGCCGCGGCATCCGCCGCGTTGGCCGCCCCACCCACCAGCACGCGTTCCACCGCGGCCAGGATCTGCTCCAGGAACATCGCGCGCAGCGCGGCGATGTCGCCGAACGGGTAGCGGCGGTTGATGAGGGTGGATTGCAGGTAGCCCACGCTCATCAGCAGCCGCGTCTCGTCGGCCAGGGCCACGTGGGCGTCGGACGCGCCCAGCTCCTGGGCGAATTCGCGCATCGTGCTGAGGCAGAAGGCCAGCATCTCGGCGTACACCGGGGAGGCCTGCACGGTGGAGCGGTCCTCGCGGCGGGTGGTGCGCTCGGTCATGTAGACGAGGCGGTACTGGTCGGGGTGCTCTTCCCAATAACCCAGGAACGCATCCACCAGCGCGCGCAGGCGGGCACGGCCGCCGGTGACGGGGGCGGTGGCCTCGCGGATGCGGGCCCACACGGCCACGGCGGCCTGGTCCCACAGGCCGGTCAGCAGCTCGGCCTTGTCGGCGAAGTAGCGGTACGGCGTCATGGGCGACACGCCCACGGCGGCGGCGACGGCGCGCATCGACACGCCTTCCAGGCCGCCATCGGCGAACAGCGTGGCGGCGGCCTGCAGGAATGCGCGGCGCAGTTCCTCCGCGTCGTGCACGTTGCCGCGACGCACGCGGACGTGGCCCGGGCGGTCGTTGGCAGCCATCGGGGATGGTCCGCCGGTGGCGCTGGCCTGGGCGGTCGTGCCCTCGGCGTCGTTGTCCGACGCCACCGAGAGGTCGTCTTGGGAGTCGTGGGGATGTCCGGTCAGGGAGTGAGTCGTCATGGCGTCAATTTTATCGGAGTGGGTCCAGGGCGACCGTGGAAGTACGCGTAAACTTACGTTCCATATGGCTTTTGCCCGGGGGTAGCCTGGGTAACCTAGTGAGTTAACCTGGTAGAAACCGCTTCCGGCTGGATGGGTGTCATCCAGTAGACGATGTTCGCGCGAAATGGTTCCCGACCAGCCGTCCTGCTGAGACGGAAGTCACGATCCGTGGCGATAAATGTCGCTGGACGCCTGCATCATTGACGATTGGTGCCCAACTTGCAGACGTCCGGATACGCTTGTCCCCGGTGGGGCACATGGCGCGCCCAGGTCCGGCGCTCCCGCGCCGGCATGCGGGCCGCCGCTCAGACGCGGTTGAGCGACAGGCCGTTGGTGCTGCGCAGCCGGTCGATCAGGTGCGGCGCGATCTTCACCAGCGGCAGCACCTCGTGCGCACTGCCGGCGGCGATGGCCTCGCGGGGCATGCCGAACACGACGCAGCTGGCCTCGTCCTGGCAGACGTTGTAGCTGCCGGCATCCTTCATCAGGCGCATCGCCTTGGCGCCGTCCGCGCCCATGCCGGTGAGCATGATCCCGTAGGCGTTCTGGCCCACCACGCGCGCCGCGGACTCGAACAGCACCTCCACGGAGGGCTTGTGGCGGTTCACCGGCTCGCCGTCCGTGACGCGGGCGATGTAGTTGGCACCCGAGCGCTCGACGCTCAGGTGCAGGCCGCCCGGCGCGATGTACGCATGGCCCGGCAGCACGCGCTCGCCGTCCACCGCCTCCTTGACGCGGATCTTGCAGAGGCCATCCAGGCGGGCCGCGTACGACTTGGTGAAGCCCGGCGGCATGTGCTGCGTGATGACCACCGCGGGGCTGTCCGGCGGCAGGTTGACCAGCACTTCCTTCGTGGCCTCGGTGCCGCCCGTGGACGCGCCGATGAAGATGATCTTCTCGGTGGAGAGCCTGCCCAGCGGCGCCGACGGGCGCGGGATGGCCGCACCCACGTTGGTGGCCGTGACACCGCCGGCGCCCGACGAACCGCCCGTCGCGGCGGACACCGCGGCCGCGGCGGGCCGCGACACGCGCGCCTTGCTGGCCGTGCGGATCTTGTCGGTGATCTCCTCGGCCAGCTGCTTGATGCCGTCGGCCACGCCGATCTTGGGCTTGGCCACGAAATCGATCGCGCCCAGCTCCAGCGCCTTGAGCGTGACCTCGGCGCCGCGCTCGGTCAGCGTGGACACCATCACGACGGGCATCGGCCGCAGGCGCATCAGCTTGGACAGGAAGTCCAGGCCGTCCATGCGCGGCATCTCGACGTCCAGCGTGATGACGTCGGGGTCCAGGTTGCGGATCATCTCGCGCGCCACGAACGGGTCGCTGGCCGCGCCCACGCACTCCATGTCGCGCTGGCGGTTGATGATCTCCGAGAGGATGCTGCGCACGAGCGCGGAATCGTCGACGACGACGACACGGGTCTTGGCCATGGCGTGGTTTCCTGACTCTCTCAGAACAGGTCGATGGAGCCGCCGCCGGTGCTGGCGGGCGCGGCCTTCTGCGCCGCGGCGCGGTCCTGCTGCACCAGCGCCTCGGCATTGGTGGGCGCCAAGCGCTTGACCATGGCCTTGCCGGTGGCGGGCAGGAAGCACACCTTGCGCGGGTAGATCTCGAGCACGTCCTTCGACACGATGGGGATGCGCTCGGTGTTGAGGAACTCGGTGACGAACTGCGTGTTGCGCTCGCCCACGTTGATGGAGTTCATGCCGGCGATGACCGCGCCGCCGCCGAAGATCTTGGCCTCCATCGTCATGCGCGTGGCGCCGCGCTTCATCATCTCGTTGATCAGCAGTTCCATCGCGTACGTGCCGTAGCGGCCCGAATCGCCCGCGCCCTCGGGCAGCATGAAGTGGTTCATGCCGCCCACCTTGGCCTGGCGGTCGTACAGGCAGGCGGCGATGCAGGAGCCGAGCGTGGTCATCACGAGGATCTCCTCGTTGTCCACGTAGTACTCGCCAGGCAGCACCTTCACGGCCTCGTTGCGGAAGTGCGCGTCGTAGAAGAAGAACGAGGCCTCGCCCGGCTTGCGGGGCATCGCCTTCAGCTTGTCCAGGCGCGACGTCTGGCCCGGCAGGCCGGACTTCACCGGCGGGGGCGGCATCGCGCGCAGGGCCGCGGAGGCGGGGGTGGGGTTCAGTGCCATGGGTGTCAAGCTTTCAGACGCGCTGGTAGATCGTCTTGCCGCGCAGCAGGAACAGGTCGCGGGAATCGGTGAAGTTCTCGGAGTGGCCCACGAACAGCAGGCTGCCCGGCTTCATCACGGCGTGGATGTGCTCCAGCACCTTGCGCTGCGTGGCGTGGTCGAAATAGATCATCACGTTGCGGCAGAAGACCATGTCGAACGGCTCGCCCATCGACCACTGCGTGGCCATCAGGTTGAACGTGCGGAACTCGATCATCTTGCCCAGCTCGGGCTTGGCGCGGATGAAGCCCGAGTTCGCGCCGCTGCCGCGCAGGAAGTGCGACTTCAGGCGCTGCGGCGACAGGCCGCGCGAGTCGGCCGCGTACACGCCGCGGCGCGCGGTGGCCAGCACCTTGGTGTCGATGTCCGTGGCCAGCAGCTGCACCTGGTGGCGCGGGCCCAGGGCCTCGGCGACGGTCATCGCGATGGAGTAGGGCTCCTCGCCCGTGGACGCCGCGTTGCACCAGAGGCGCAGCGGGCGGCCCGCCAGCGGCAGCAGGGCCTCGTGCAGGGCGGTGAAGTGGTGCTCCTCGCGGAAGAAGCTCGTGAGGTTGGTGGTCAGGCAGTTGATGAACTCCTGCCATTCGGCCTCGCCGGCCGCGCCGCGCGCCGCCTCCAGGCCGTCCAGGTAGGCCACGAAGGTCGGGTCGCCCGTCTCGCGCAGGCGGCGCGACAGGCGGCTGTACACCATCGCGCGCTTGCCGTCGTGCAGGCTGATGCCCGCGCGCTCGTAGATCAGCCGCTGCACGCGCTGGAAATCGCCGTTCGAGAACGTGAACTCGTGCGCGACGGTGCCGCCGGTGTCGGCGGGGGCGAGGGCTGCGGCGTGGCTCATCGGAGGCGGTTTCCGTTCGTCGTTCTGGGGCCGGTGGACGGGCGTCGTCGCCCGGACCGGGGCGGTTCCCCGGCTCCCCGGGTTATCGGCCGATGCCCGCCAGTCTCCAGAGTCGGGCGTCCCGGCCAGCCGTCGAGATGGGGGAGGAATGCCGATCTTTTTCGGGCCTTCCGGCAGGGAACCCCTCGGCTAGACTGGATTTACCGTGAACCCGTCACCCTCCGCCCTGCCCACGCCCGCCCCCGACGCCCTGCGCGTCGAGCAGGCGCTGTCGCTGCTCAAGCAGTCGGGGCACGCCCTGCCCGAGGGCACGCCCGGCAGCACGGCGTGGCTGCAGGGCCTGCTGGACGCGCTGTGCGACCTGTCCAGCCGCGACGCGCTCACCGGCCTCGCCAACCGCCGCGCCTTCGAGGGCGCCATCGCCCGCGAGACCGACCGCGTGGCCCGCTCCGGCGAGCCCGCGCTGCTGCTGATGGTGGACATCGACCACTTCAAGCGCATCAACGACCACCACGGCCACCATGCCGGCGACCTCGTCATCAAGGCCGTGGCCGAGGCCCTGGCGGCCAGCGTCCGCCCGATGGACCTGGTGGCGCGCATCGGCGGCGAGGAATTCGCCATCATCCTGCCCAACTGCCCGCCCGCCTTCGGCGCCACGGTGGCCGAGCGCATCCGCACCCGCGTCGAGCGCCAGGCCATCGCGCTGATGACCGGCCAGGCCGTGGGCTGCACCGTCAGCGCCGGCGGCGCCTACGCGCCGCAATGGGTGCGCTCCACGCCCGCCGTGTGGATGGAGCGCAGCGACCTGCAGCTCTATCGCGCCAAGTCGGAAGGGCGCAACCGCACCTGCCTCGAACCCACGCCCGTCTCGGTGGTCTCCGCCGAGGAGAAGGGCATGCTGTTCGGCACCTCCAGCTTCGGGGATCTCCAATGAACACCACGGCCCCGAAGCGGGCGCGCATCACGGCCGTCACCAGCGGCAAGGGCGGGGTGGGCAAGACCTTCCTGTCCGCCAACCTGGCCGCCGCCCTGGCGCGGCAGGGCGAGCGCGTGCTGGTGCTGGATGCCGACCTGGGCCTGGCGAACCTGGACGTCGTCCTCAACCTGTTCCCCAAGATCACGCTGCACGACGTCTTCACCGGCAAGAACACGCTGGAGCAGGCCATCCTGCCCGCGCCGGGCGGCTTCCACGTGCTGCTGGCCGGCTCGGGCATGGTGGAGTATTCCCGCCTGACGCCCGAGGTGCGCGAGCAGCTGGTGAACGTGGTGCAGCAGGTGGTGCCGCGCTTCGACCGCATCCTGCTGGATACGGGGGCCGGTATCTCCGACGTGGTGCTGTACACCGTGTCGCTGGCCGACGAGGTGCTGGTGGTGGCCACGCCCGAGCCCACCTCGCTCACCGACGCCTACGCCACCATCAAGGTGCTGGCCACCACGCAGGGCCGCCGCGACCTGCGCCTGATCATCAACCAGGTGGGCCATGCCGGCGAGGGCCGCGTGATCCGCGGCCAGCTGCAGCAGGTGGTGGACCGCTTCGTCTCGCCCACGCTGGACGTGCCCGTGAAGCTGGAGTTCGTCGGCGAGATCCCCGTGGACCCGAGCGTGCGCGAGGCCGTCACGCGCCGCCAGCTGCTGCTGGAGTGCCTGCCCGGCACGCCCGCCGCGCAGGCGGTGGTGGCCGCGGCCACGCGCCTGCGCGCGTGAGCGACGTCGCCGTCGCACCCTTCGCGAGCCTTGGCGGCGCCGAGGGCGTGCGCCGGCTGGTCGACCGCTTCTACGACCTGATGGACCTGGAGCCGGCCTATGCGGGCCTGCGCGCGCTGCATCCGGCCGACCTGTCGGGGTCCCGCGACAAGCTGTCGTGGTTCCTGTGCGGCTGGCTGGGCGGCCCCGACCTGTACGTCGAGCGGTTCGGCCACCCGCGCCTGCGCGCGCGGCACCTGCCCTACGCGATCGGCCTGGCGGAGCGGGACCAGTGGCTCGCCTGCATGCTGCAGGCGATGACGGAGCTGGGCGACGAGGCGGGCCTGCATGAAGTGCTGCGCGAACGCTTGCTGGAAGCTTTCTTCAAGACCGCGGACTGGATGCGGAATCGCTGAAAGCGCCGCCAGCATGGGCGTCTGGCGATGCGCACCGTCATCGGAAACCCGCAAGACCATTTCAGGTACTCGCAAGATTCGCATACCCCATGCCGTATGGCGTGGTTCCAATTGCGGCGAAGCGCCTGGATTGCGTGCGAATCCGCACGATCCGCCGATGTGACGCCTGGCTCGCCATCCGCGCAGGGCAGGACCCGCGCCTGACTCGTCAGGGTTCGCGCGCATGGCGTGAACCCCGAGCCCCCCTCGATCATCCATCCCGCACCGCTGCCTCGCGTTGTGCCTTGTCGTTGGAAGTCTCTTGGGGCCGAGGCCTTTTCCTGGTGCGCATCGACGACGGCTGTCCGACACGATCGGCGCGCCGCCTCCTGAAAAAAACCAGTCGCGTCACTCCTCACATCGAAGCGCGACACGTCCCGTACGGAGAGCAAGTTCACATGAAGACCACCCGACACCCCGTGTCCCTGAAGCTCCTCACCGCCTTGCTGATCGGCGTCGGCGCCGTCGGCGCGCATGCCGCGGACGAGGCCTGGGTCGCCACCCACACCAAGGCCCACGACACCTCGCGCGCCGTGCACGTCGCCGAGATGAAGGCCGGCGAGCAGGTCCGCGTCTCGATCGGCCTGAAGCTGCGCAACAAGGCGCAGCTCGACGCGCTGACCGATGGCCTGATGAAGGGCACGATCACCCGCCACCTGACCTCGCAGGAGTTCCTGCAGCAGTACGCGCCGACCGCCGAGCAGGCGCAACGCGTGGTGGCCTACCTGACGAAGAACGGCTTCACGAACATCCAGGTGGCCGAGAACCGCCTGCTGGTGCTGGCCGACGGCAACCCCGCCGCGATCAAGGCCGCCTTCAAGGCCGAGATGCACGAGTTCGACGTGAAGGGCCGCCGCGCCCACGCCAACGTCACGGACGCGCTGGTGCCCGCGCACCTCGCCGATACCGTGCTGGCCGTCACGGGCCTGCAGAACATCGACACGTACCACACCAACATGAAGCCGGCCATGCAGGCCGACGGCGTGCACACGTACGCGGTGACGGGCGTCAGCATCCCCAACTTCCCGAGCATCTACGGCGCGAGCAGCCTGCCTTCGGCCACCACGGGCACGATCGGCATCATCACGCAGGGCTCGATGACGCAGACGATCACCGACCTGAAGGCCTTCGCCTCCGGCGCCGGCTATCCGGTGCCCAATGTCTCCGTCGTCATCGCCGACACGGCCAGCTCCGACACGTCGGGCATCGGCGAGTGGAACATGGACTCGCAGAGCTCGCTGGCCGCGGCCGGCGGCACGGTGAAGGGCATGGTCCTGTACACCGCGTCCACGCTGGACGACGCGCCCATCAACGCGGCCTACAACAAGGCCGTCAGCGCCAACGTGGCGCGCGCGATCAACGTGTCGCTGGGCGAGTGCGAGACGTCGGCCCAGAGCTCGGGCGTCACCGCCACCGACGACCAGATCTTCCAGACCGCCGTCGCGCAAGGGCAGACGTTCACGGTGTCCTCGGGCGACTCGGGCTCGTACGAATGCGGCGGCAACACCAGCCAGCAGTCGTACCCCGCCGTCTCGCCGTACGTCATCTCGCTGGGCGGCACCACGCTGAATTCCAGCGGCGGCACGTACAACAGCGAGACCGTGTGGTCCTGCACCACGTCGTCCAACTGCGCCTCCGCGGGCGGCACGGGCGGCGGCGCCAGCTCCACCGAGAACGCCCCGTCGTGGCAGACCGCGGCCGGCGTGCTGGCGGGCTCCACCAAGCGCGGCGTGCCCGACATCGCCTTCGACGCGTCGCCCAACTCCGGCGCGCTGGTGCGCGTGAACGGCAGCAACGAGCAGATCGGCGGCACCAGCCTGTCGGCCCCGCTGTTCGCCGGCTTCTGGACCCGCATCCAGGCCGCGCACGGCAACACGCTGGCGTTCCCCGCGCAGGTGCTCTACCAGGGCGCGGCCTCGCACCCGACGTGGTTCCACGACGTGACCTCCGGCTCCAACGGCGGCTACAGCGCCAAGACGGGCTGGGACTACACGACGGGCTACGGCTCGCTGCAGGTGGCGAACTTCTCCACCGCGTTCGACACGCAGCAGGGCGGCGGCCCGACGGTGAACTTCACCTGCACGCCGTCGAACCTGACGATCTCGTGCACGGACAACTCGACCGACTCCGGCGGCAACATCACGGGCCGGTCGTGGACGTTCGGTGACGGCGGCACGGGCAGCGGCACGCCGGTCAGCCACACCTACGCGTCGGCCAACACGTACACCGTGACCGAGACGGTGACGGACAGCAACGGCAAGTCCGCGTCGAAGTCGTCGCCGGTGACGGTCACCAGCGGTGGCGGCGGCGGCCCGAAGGAGCTGATCGGCAACGGCGGCTTCGAGACGGGCTCCGCGGCCCCGTGGACGCTGAGCTCCGGCGTGCTGTGCACCAACGCCAGCTGCTCGGGCGAGACGGCCCACGCCGGCACCGGCTTCATCTGGCTGGACGGCTACGGCTCGACGCACACCGACACCGCGTCGCAGTCGGTGACGATCCCCACCGGCTACAGCAGCTACACGCTGTCGTTCTACCTGCACATCGACACGAAGGAGACGGGCAACACGGCGTACGACAAGCTGACCGTCAAGGTGGGCTCGACGACGCTGGCCACGTACTCCAACCTGAACGCCGCATCCGGGTACTCGCTGAAGTCCTTCAACATGGCCGCCTACGCCGGCCAGACCGTGACGATCACGTTCACGGGCACGGAGGATTCGTCGCTGGCCACCTCGTTCGTGCTGGACGACGTGTCGCTGAAGGCGCAATGATCCTGCGGGGTCGTTGACCCCATGAAGGGCCCGCGGGAGACCGCGGGCCCTTTTGCTTTGGGGGTGGATCTGGGTCGCATTGCCGCGGCTGTTCACGCGATCAACCTGAACCACTCGTCGTCAGACTTCGGGTCAGCTGTCATCACCCTGAACAAGACCTGACCATGAATGCCTTGACCCGCCTGAAGATCGGCCCGCGCCTGGCCGTCGCGTTCGCGCTGAGCGTCGCGATGCTGATCGCCGTTGCCGCCGTGGCACAGGTGTCGATCCGATCGATCCGTGCCAACCTGCATGACGTCACCGACGAGAGCTACGTCAAGGTGCAGCTGGTGTCGCGCATCCGCGCCGGCCTGGACCTGCAGACGCGGCAGGCCCGCGACGTGCTGGTCGACGACGTGCCCGCCGCGCGCACCGCCGCGCTGGACGCCATCGCCGCGTCGCGCAAGGAGGTGGCCGCGCACTACGCCGCCCTGTCCGCCCGCATCCACGGCGAGGAGGGCCAGCGCAAGCTGGCCGAGGTGCTGAAGGAGCGGCAGGATTACGCGGGCGAGCTGGACGCCTTCGACAAGGCGGCGCGGGGCGGTGACATCCCGGCCGCCCGCACGATCCTCGTGGACCGCATGCGCCAGCAGCAGCGCGAGTACGAGGACGCGCTGGAGCGCCTGGCGAAGCACCACGAGGGCATCATGTCGGCGTCGGTGAAGGAAGCCGATGACGTGGTGGACGGCGCGCAGGCCGCACTGGCGGCCCTGTCCCTGGCCGCGGCGGCGCTGGCGGCGCTGGCGGCCTGGCTGGTCACGCGCTCGATCACGCAGCCGATCGCGCGGGCCGTGCACGTGGCCGAGACGGTGGCCTCGGGCGACCTGCGCCTGCGCGTGCACTCGACCGGCCGGGACGAGCCTGCCCAACTGCTCCAGGCGCTGGAGCGCATGGGCGACAGCCTGCGCCGCATCGTGGGTGACGTGCGCCTGTCGTCGGATTCCATCGCCACCGGCTCCACGCAGATCGCCAACGGCAACGCGGACCTGAGCCAGCGCACCGAGGAGCAGGCGAGCAACCTGCAGCAGACGGCGGCGTCGATGGAGCAGCTCACCGCCACCGTGCGCAACAACGCGGAGACGGCGCAGGCCGCGTCCGCGCTGGCCAGCGGCGCGTCCGACGCTGCCGCGCGCGGCGGCCAGGTGGTGGGCGACGTGGTGCGCACGATGGACGGCATCAGCGCCAGCTCGCGCCAGATCGCCGACATCATCGGCGTGATCGACGGCATCGCCTTCCAGACCAACATCCTGGCGCTGAACGCCGCGGTGGAAGCCGCGCGCGCGGGCGAGCAGGGCCGCGGCTTCGCGGTGGTGGCGGGCGAGGTGCGATCGCTCGCGCAGCGCAGCGCGCAGGCCGCCAAGGAGATCAAGGTGCTGATCGGCGAGAGCGTGTCGCAGGTGGAGACCGGCGGCGCGCTGGTGGCCCAGGCGGGCGAGGCGATGGACGAGATCGTCACGCAGGTCAAGCGCGTGAACGAGATGATCGGCGAGATCAGCAGCGCGAGCGGCGAGCAACGCCGTGGCATCGAGCAGATCGGCGACGCCGTGGGCCAGCTGGACCAGGTGACGCAGCAGAACGCGGCGTTGGTGGAGGAGAGCGCGGCGGCGGCGGAGAGCCTGAAGCAGCAGGCCGACGGACTGGCCAGGGCCGTGGGTGCGTTCCTGACGGCCGACTGACAAGCGCCGGCCGCCCGCGCGCGGCTTGATCTGCGTCAAGCGCGGGCCGCGTGCATCGGCGCCAGGCCTCGCGCGGGCCGGCCGCCCGCCGATACCGGAAACACCACTCCTGGAGTTTCCCGTGAATCTGTTGTGCAACGTCCGTATCGGCCCACGCCTCGCCGCGGGCTTCGCGCTGGTGGTCCTGTTGCTGCTGGTGCTGGCCGGCACGGGCTTGTTGGCGCTGCGCGAGGTGAACGACGCCTTGCATGTCGTCACCGGCGATCGGTATGTCAAGGTGCGGGTGGTGGACGCCGTCCAGGAAGCCCTGAACGTGCAGGCGCGGGCCACGCGCAACGCGCTGATCTTCGATGATGCCGCCAAGCGCTTGGTGGAACTGGACAGGGTCGTGGCGGAACAGGGCCGGGCCAAGACCGCGATCGAGCGGCTGCAGGCCCTGGCGAGCCCCGAGGAGCGGGACATCCTGGCGGGCGTGCTGAAGGAACGCGCCGACTACGTCGAGGCCAGCGCCGAGTTCCTGCGGCAGGCCCGCGGCGCGGCCCTGGCGGATGCGCGCACGACGCTGCTGACGCGCCTGCGTCCGCAGCAGCTGGCCTACGGGGCAGCGCTGGACAAGCTGTCGGCGTTCGAGGAAGAGCGCATGACCGAGGCCGCGCACGGCGCGGACGCCCTGGTGCTGCGCAGCGCCTGGGCCCTGGGCACGGGCGCGGCGCTGGCGACCGTCTTGGCGCTGCTGGCGGCCATCCTCATCACGCGGTCGATCGTGCGGCCGCTCGAGCAGGCCGTCAGCGTGGCGGAGACCGTGGCGGCCGGCCAGTTGGCGACCTCCCTGCAAATCACGGGGCGCGACGAGCCCGCGCAGCTGCTGAGGGCCCTGGACCGCATGGCGACCTCGCTGCGCGGCATCGTCGCCGACGTGCGCGCGGCGTCCGATTCGATTGCCACCGGCAGCGCCCAGATCGCCACCGGCAACGCCGACCTGAGCCAGCGCACCGAGGAGCAGGCGGCCAACCTGCAGCAGACAGCCGCGTCCATGGAGCAGTTGACGTCGGCCGTGAAGCACAACGCGGACACCGCCCAGGCCGCGGAGGCGTTGGCGCAGCAGGCCTCCGGCGCCGCGCAAGGCGGTGGCCGGGTGGTGGACGAAGTGGTGGCCACGATGCAGGGCATCGCCAGCAGCGCGCGCCGCGTGGGCGAGATCATCAGCGTGATCGACGGGATCGCGTTCCAGACGAACATCCTGGCGCTGAACGCGGCGGTGGAAGCGGCGCGTGCCGGCGAGCAGGGCCGCGGGTTCGCGGTGGTGGCGGGCGAGGTGCGATCGCTTGCGCAACGCAGCGCCCAGGCCGCCCGCGAGATCAAGGTGCTGGTGGGCGACAGCATGGCCCAGGTGGAGGCGGGCAACGCGCTCGTGGGCCAGGCGGGCCATGCCATGGGCGAGATCGTGGGCCAGGTACAGCGCGTGACGCAGCTGATCGGCGAGATCAGCACGGCCAGCGGCGAGCAGCGGCGGGGCATCGAGCAGATCGGCGGCGCCGTCGGGCAACTGGACCAGGTAACCCAGCAGAACGCGGCGCTGGTGGAGGAGAGCGCCGCCGCAGCGGAAAGCCTCAAGCAGCAGGCCGGCCGCCTCACCGAGCGGGTGGGCGCGTTCCAGATCGATTGACGCGGCGCGGACGTGGCGCCGGCCCGCGGCTCAGGCGGGCCGTGTGTCGAGGGCGGCCATCCCGTCGTCCCAGGCTTGTGCCAGGGTCTCCAGCAGCGGGCCCAGGTCGGTGGGACGGGAGGACGTCACCGCGCGGGCGCCCTTGAGGATCAGGGACTTGGCGTGGGTGGAGATCGCCTCGAATGCGGTGGCGGCCTGCGCCATCGGCGACGTGGCCGCGGGCGCATGCCATGCGACGCCGCGTGCCGCGAGCTCGAAGGCGGCGCCGAGCTGGCGCACCGTGCCGAAGGCATAGGCATGCCATCGCTCGACGCCCCCTTCGCGCAGCCGGGGCAGGTCGTGCTGCAGCCGCTGCGCGAACCTGCGGACCGGGTTGTGCCGCGGGCGCCACGCCAGGTGTGTCTCCAGGTGCTGCAGGGCCAGCGCCTGCAGCTCGCGCGTCGGGCGCCGGATGCGCCGCTCCAGCTTCACCATCTCCGCGAACAACGGCAGGGGCAGGGCGCCCGCGGGCGGCGTCGCGAACAGCGCGTCGTAGTCCTCGCCCTGCAGCGTGAATCGCCCGGCGTTGTGGAAGTACCCCAGCCGCCGCGCATCGCGGTCGATGTCCACCATCACGATCGTCGTCTTGGCGTGCCGCGTGCGGTAGTCGGTGCCGGCCACGTCCGGCAGGTGGAAGGCGTCCACCTCCACGCTCAGCGGACGGCCGGCGGACAGGTGCTCGATCGCGTGGTCGGCCAGCGGGCGCCACACGGTCAGTTCCTGCACGTCGATGCCGTACAGCGCGCGCAGCTCGGCATGCGGCGGCTTGAAGAAGGTGAACTGGTCGCCCTCGAAATCCAGCGCCACGACGTGCGGCCACAGCGCCATCGGCTCCAGGCCCAGCGCGTGCAGCAGCTCGATCCACAGGTCGACGTAGCAGTTCTTCTCCTGCCAGGTGGCGTGCTCGCCGTGCAGCGGATGCGTCGCCGCGCGCGCACCCGCCGCCCCGCTCGCGCCCGCGGGCAGCGCGCTCGCACGGCGCACGCCCGCGCCCGCGAGGTCCGTGGGCGGCCCCGGCGGCGTGCCCATCACGGCCACAGCTGCGCCCGCACGCCGGCCGGCCAGGTGTCCGTATCCAGCCCGTGGGTGCGCAGCAGCGCCAGCACCACGCGTTCCAGGCCGAAGCCGAGGCAGGCGGTGTGCGCCAGGTCGCCGTCCGGACGGCGGATGCCGAACGTGGACGAGAAGTGTTCCTGGTGCCAGTTGAACGAGCAGATCGCCGTGGGCCGCTCGCGCGAGATGACCGGCACCAGGATCTCGAACTTCAGGCGCTGGTCGCGCTGGCTGGCGGCCATCATGCGGCCGCTGCGGCCGAAGAACGGGTCGTTGGCGAGGTCGCTGTCGGCGGGCAGGCGCAGGCCGCGCAGCAGCGTGAGCGCGCGTTCCAGCCACGCGTCGCGCCACGCCTGCACCACCGAAGGCGTTCCCACGCGGATGTACTCGCGCATGCGGAAGGATTGCAGCCGCGTGGGCTCGTCGGACGGCTCGTGGCGGTAGCACCAGTTGCGCGTAGTGACGAGGCGGCCGGCGTCGTCGGCCAGCAGGCCCGAGAACAGCGGGTAGACGGGGTAGCAGGCCGCGGGCAGCAGCATCGATTCGGTGGGGGACAGCAGGTCCTCCCAGCGGCCGGCGTCGGGGCCGGCCTCGCCGTTGGCGCGGGCCGAGAGCTCGCGCGCCGCGCGCTCGTCGCCGAAGAAGCTGTGGATGCTGCCCACCAGCTGCGGGAAGTTGTCCAGGTAGCCCAGGCGCTCGATCATCGAGCGCGCCACGATGGGCGGGAACGTGACGCTCTCGGCGCCGTCCGCCGCGGCCGTGCGCAGCACCAGGGCGTCGAAGCGCTCCAGCAGGTCCTCGAAGCGGGCGCCGCGGCCGTAGCCGCCGCGCACGTCCGTCGGCAGGATCCAGCCGCCCGCCGCCAGCGCGGCGTGGAACGCGGCGGGGTCGTACGACTCGTGCGCGGTGGGCGGCAGGGGCTCAGTCATCCTTGAACACCAGCAGCAGCGAGGCGCTCTGCGCCGCGATGCGGTCGTTCGAGATCATCAGCGAGGCCGACAGCGCGTCGCGGTAGGCGCGGCCCAGGCTGAACGGGCCGTCGTTCTTGTAGCCCGCGATGCCCACCACCTGCAGCGCGCCGTGCACGATGCGCGGCGCGGCCTCGGAGGCGGCCACCTTCAGCGCGTTGAGCTTCAGCGCCCAGCCCACGCGGGCCAGCTCGGCTTCCCCGGCCGCGCCCGCGGGCAGCGAGTCGACCTCCTGCGCCACGCCCTGCCAGTGCTGGCGCATGCCCTGCAGCTGCACCGCCAGGTCGGACAGGCGCAGGGCCGCGGGCGGGGTGGCGCCGGGCGACTTGCGGGCCTGCGCGCGCACGCAGGCGGCGGCGCGCGCGTGGGCGTCGGCGGCGATGCCGGTCCACAGCGCAGACCACAGCACGTGCGACCACGGCACCATCGTGGCCGACGAGATGGTGGGGTAGCCCACGGGCAGCACCTGCGAGCGCGGCAGGCGCGCGTCCAGCCGGAAGCCCGGGCTGCACGTGCCGCGCATGCCCAGCGTGTCCCACGTGCCGGTGGCTTCCAGCGTGGCGTCCTCGCGGCGCACGCGCACCAGCACCTGGTCGCCGGGCGCGGCGTCGGGATGGCGGCGCGCGGTGACGAGGATCGCGTCGGCGTGCGCGCAGTAGGAGCCGGTGGTGGCGTCCTTGGCCAGCAGCACGTGCGTGGCATCGCCCGGATCGGGGGTGACCGCGCAGATACTGGTGCGGGTATCGCCCCAGGTGCCCACCTCGGACGTCATCGAGGCCAGCAGGCGCTGGTGCTCGGCCAGGTCGTGCAGCGCCGCGTCGTGCGCGGCGCTGCCGTCGCCGTGGCGGGACAGGCAGGCCGCCTGGATCAGGTGCATGGCCAGCACCATCGCGCTGGACGCGCAGCCCGTGGCCAGCGCGGCCACGAGGTGGCCCTGCTCGGCCAGCGTCAGGCCCAGGCCGCCGTGGGCGACGGGCAGGCCCGCGCACAGCACGCGGGCGGCGCGCAGCGCGGCAACGGTCTCGGTGGGAAAGCGCGCGCCGCGGTCCACGGCGTCGGCGGCAGGCGCGGCCACGTCGCGGGCGATGCGGCGCACCTCCTGCAACAGGCGGGTGGCCTCGGGTCGGGGCGGGCTGATCATTTGAAACGTACTGTATCTTCCAGGCCCCGGCGGGCGACATCGCGAACAACCCCCGAAGGTCGCGCCCGGGCCACGCTTCCATGAACGACGTCACGGTCCCGACCTTGCAGATGCTCCCGCCCGCCGACGGTGTCGCGCGTGCCGCGGTGCTGTTGCTGCACGGCCTGGACATGGCGCCGCAGACGCTGGCCCCGTTCGTGCGCACGCTGCGGCTGCCCGCCTGGGTGGCGCTGTCGGCCGCCCCGCTGGCACGGCCGGGCGGCGGGCGCGCGTGGTGGCCCGTCGACGACGCGGCGCGCGCGCTGCGCCTGGCCTCCGGGCCTTCGGATTTTGCCGCCATGGACCCGCCGGGCCGCGCGGCCGCCCGGGCGTGCGTGCGCGAGGCGCTGGCGGCCCTGCGCGCGCGCGCCGGCCCCGGCGTGCCGCTCGCGGTGGCGGGGTTCTCGCAGGGCGCCATGCTGGCGCTGGATGCGCTGCTGGTGGATGACGACGTGGCCGGCGAGGGCGCCGTCGCCGGCGATGGGGAGCGTCCTGCAGCTTGCGGCGTGGACGCGCTGATGCTGTGGTCCGCCTCCCGCCTCGCCTACGACCGGTGGGCCCCGCACCTGTCCCGGCTGCGCGGCATGCCCGTGCAGCAATTGCACGGCCGCCGGGACGCCAACCTGGGCCTGGCCGCCGGCGAGTCGCTGCGCGACGCGCTGGTGGCGGCCGGCGCGCGGATGGAGTGGGTCGCCTTCGACGGCGGGCACGAGATCCCGCTGGCCGCGTGGGTAGGCCTGCGGCGGTGGGTACGGGAGGCGGGGGAAGGCGCCGGCGGCGCTGCGGCCGGCGCGCGGTGAGGCGCCCCCGCCACACCGTGTGCGGAAAGGCACGACTGGCGGGCCGGCCCGGGGGGCGCGGCGAGGGGGCGGTCGATAGAATCGGCTTGATACATCCTGTCACGACACGCGGTCGTCCGCTGCCCGTCCCGCCGATGAACGCCACCGTCCCGCCCGAACATGCCGCCCTCGTGGCCGCCGCCGCCGCGCAGGCGTCGCGGGCGCTGCAGGCCGGCCAGGCGTCGACGGGCGCCGTCCGTCCCTGCATCGGCGTCGACCTGGTGGACGTCGACGCCATCGCGCGCTCGGTGGCCGACTTCGGCGCGTGCTTCCTCGACCGCTTCTTCACGAAGGCCGAACAGGCCGCCTGCCGACAGGCCGACGGCCGGCTGGACGCCGCGCGCCTGGCCACCCGCTTCGCCGCCAAGGAGGCGGCCATCAAGGCCCTGGGCCTGTCGGAGGCCGGCGTCCGCTGGACGGCCCTCGAGGTGGCCGGCGGCGGCAGCCACGAGCCCCGCCTGGTGCTGCACGGGCCGGCCCTCGCCGCGGCCCGCGCCCGCGCGCTGGCCCCCGACGCGTTGGCCCTGTCGTTGTCGCACGAGGGCCGCCTCGCCTGCGCGATGGTGGTCGGCCTGCCCGGCGACGCGTCCTCGCGACCCGACTCCCTTCCCGATCCCGTGCCCCCCTTGCCATGACCGACGCCACCACGCTGGACCCCAAGATCCGCGACGTGCTCACCCGCCACGCGCGGCTGGGCGCCGCCACCGGCACGCTCGCCGACACCGACGACCTCTACCAGGCCGGCATGACCTCGCACGCCAGCGTCAACGTGATGCTGGCGCTGGAGTCGGCGTTCGACGTCGAGTTCCCCGACCAGATGCTCACCCGCAGCGTGTTCTCCAGCATCGCCGCCATCCGCGGCGCCCTGGCGCAGCTGGTGGGCGCGGGCGCCTGACGCCACGGCCGGCCGCGCCCGCCGCATGACCGCCACCGGCCCGCTCGCCCCCGAGGCCGGCCCGCCCGCCGGGCTCCTGGTGCGGCGCCTGCCGCATCCGGGGCGCGTGGCGCTGGCCGGCGGCTGGTGGATGGCGCGCGGTGGGGCTGGCGTGGAGGCGGGGGCCGATGATGATGCGCAGGCCGGCGCGCCGCCTCGCCCGCCATCGACGGGTTGGCAGGCGATCGATGCGCCGCGACCCGTGGGCGCCGCGCTGGCCGCGTTGGGCGCCTGGTCGATCGACGGCCCGGCGCGGCGCTTCGATGCGGAGACCTGGTGGTTCCGGCTGCGCCTGGACCGGCCGGCGTTCGTCGCCCGGCCCGGCGAGGGCGAGGGCGAGGGCGGGGGCGACGGCGCAGGCGCGTGGCTGGGCCTGGACGGCCTGGCCACCTGCTGGCGCGCGTGGTTCAACGGCGCGCCGATCGGCGCGGGCGACAACATGTTCCTGGCCCACGCGCTCGCGCTGCCCGCCACGGCCTGGCGCGACCACGACAACGAGCTGCTGCTGCGCTTCGACCCGCTGGACGCGGCGCTGGCCACGCGGCGCCCGCGCCCGCGCTGGCGCACGCCGATGCTGGCCCACCAGCAGCTGCGCGCGCTGCGCACGACGCTGCTGGGACGCGTGCCGGGCTGGTGGCCGGAAGCCGCCGTGGTGGGTCCGTGGCGCGGCGTGTGGCTGGAGCCTGCCGCGGGTGGCGCACCGGAAGTCGTGGCGCGGCATGCCGACGTCGTCGCCGATGCGGCCCGCGGGTGCGACGTCGGCCGGCTGACGCTGGCCGTGCGCTGGCCCGGCATGTCGGCCGCGACGGCCCTGGCCAGCGTGACGGCCGTGCTGGCGCGCGGCGACCAGGTGGTCGAGCGGCCCCTGGCCGCCGACCCCGCCGCGCCAGGCACCTGGCGCCTGGAGGGAGATACCTCAGGGGGTATCGACGGCGTGGCGCGCTGGTGGCCGCGCACCCACGGCGAGCCGGCGTTGTACACGCTCGCGTTGATCGCCACGCCCGCGGATGGCGGGCCCGCCGTCACGCACCCGCTCGGCACGGTGGGCTTCCGCACGATCGACGTGGACGCGTCGGGCGACGGCTTCGCGCTGCGCGTGAACGGCGTGCGGCTGTTCTGCCGCGGCGCGTGCTGGACCCCGCCCGACCCCTTGCAACCCGGCGGCGCTGACGACGCGGTGCGCGCCCAGGTGGCCCTGCTGGCCGGCGCGGGGGCCAATATGCTGCGCGTCTCCGGCGCCACCGTGCCCGCCACGCCCGCGCTGCTGGCCGCCTGCGACGCGGCCGGCGTGATGGTGTGGACCGAGTTCATGGTGGGCAGCGTGGACGTGCCCGCCGACGACCCCGCCTGGGCCGCGTCCTTCGAGGCCGAGGCCCGGCAGCAGCTGGCCGCATGGCGCGAGCATGCCTGCATCGCGGTGGTGTGCGGCAACAGCGAGGTCTCTCAGCAGGCGGCGATGTGGGGTGCCGACCGCGCCGCGTGGACGCCCGCGCTGTTCCACGAGCGCGTGCCCGCGTGGGTGCGCGAGGCCCTGCCGGGCACGCCGTACTGGCCGTCCAGCGCGCACGGCGGCGCCTTCCCGTTCCAGCCGTCCGCCGGCACCTGCTCGGCCTACGGCGTGGGCGCGTACCGGCGCCCGGTGGCCGAGGCGCGCAGCGCGCCGCCGCGCTTCGCCACCGAATGCCTGGCCTTCGCGCAGGTGCCCGACGATGCCGCGCTGGCCCGCCTGGCCGCGTTGCAGCCCCACGTGCCGCTGCGGGCGCACGCGCCGGCGTGGAAGGAGCGCGTGCCGCGCGACCTGGGCGCGGGCTGGGATTTCGATGACGTGCGCGACCACTACGTCGAGGCACTGTTCGGCCTGGACGCCGACGCGCGCCGGGCGCTGCCGCCCGCCACCGGCTGGGCGCTGGCCCGGGCCGCGATGGCCGAGCTCGCCGGCACGGTGTTCGACGCCTGGCGCGATCCGGCCACGCCCTGCGACGGCGCGCTGGTGTGGTTCCTGCAGGACCCGCGCGTGGGCGCCGGCTGGGGCCTGCTGGACGAGCAGGGCCACCCGAAGGCGGTGTTCCACGCGTTGGCGCGCGCCTGGCAGCCGGTCCACGTAGGCCTGGTGGATGGCGGGCTGGACGGCTTCCGGGTGCATGTCGCCAACGACGGCCCGTCCGCGCTCGGCGGCACCTTGCACCTGGCCGCGTACGCGCGCGGCGAGATCGTCGTGGGCCAGGCCACGCACGCGCTGTCGCTGCCGCCGCATGGCGCATGGCGCGGTGCCGTGCTGGCCGGTTTCGACGGCTTCCTCGACCTGGCGGGCGTCTACGGCTTCGGCCCGCCGGCCGCGGACGTGCTGGTGGCCACGCTGCGCGACGCGGAGGGCCGCATGCTGTCGCAGGCCGTGCGCTTCCTGCCGGGCCACTACGGGCCCCGGCCGCTGGCGCCGGCCGCGATCGGGCTGCGGGCGGAGGAGGTACCCGGTGGGGTATCCGGCGACGTGCGTCGCGTCCGCGTCGGCAGCCGCGCCGCGGCGCGCGCCGTGCATTTCGACTGCCCCGGCTGGCGCGCGCACGACGAGTATTTCGACTTGCCCCCGGGCGGCGAGCGGGTGGTGGCGTTCTCGCCCGCCGCGGCCGGCACGCGGCCGGGGTGGCGCGTGCAGGCCACCGCGATCAACGCGGACGGCTGGGCCACCGTGGCGGAGGCGTCGTGACCCGGCCCGTCCCCTGGATCCTGGGTCCCGACGGCGCGCAATCGCTGGCCTGGTTCCACGCGCCCGTGGGGGAGGCGCGCCCGTTGGGCGTGGTCGTCGCGGGCTCCTGGGGCGAGGAGGACCTGTCGTCCCATGACGGCTTGCGGGCGCTGGCGCTGGCGCTGGCGGATCGGGGCTTCCCGACGGTGCGCGTGGAATCGCCGGACACGGGCGACGGCGCGCGCGGCGACGGCGCCGGCCTCGGCACCGGCACCGGCACCGGCACCGGCACCGGCACCGGCACCGACGCGCAGCCCGGCACCGGAACCGATGTCGACCCCGTCGGCGCCGCCCTGGCCGCCATCGACCGCGCTGCCGACGCACTGCTCGCGCACGCCGGCGTGCGCCGGCTGGCGGTGGTGGGCCTGCGCCTGGGCGCGCTGCTGGCCACGCATGCCGCGGCCGCGCGCCGGGACGTGGACGCGCTGGTGGCCCTGCTGCCCGTGGCCTCCGGGCGCGCTTACGTGCGCGAGGGCCGGCTGCTGACACAGGCGGCCGGCGGGACGGCGACGGTCGCGGGCGCGACGCCAGTCGCCCCGGCCGCTCCGGCCATCACGCCGGCCATCACCCCGGCCACCGCCTCGGCCATCACCCCGGCCACCACCTCGGCCACCGCCCCGGCCACCGCCCTGGCCGCCGCCCCGCCCGACGATGCCGTGACGCTGGGCGGCTTCCGCCTCGCCGCCCCCGTGGTGGCGCGCCTGAACGCGCTCAAGTGGCCGTCCCACGCCACGACCGCGCTGGTGGAGGCGCTGGTGCTGGATCGCCCCGACGACCCGGGCGGCCGCCCCTGCGCGGACGCCCTGGCGCGGATGGGCGTGCGCGTGCGCGAGCACGTGCACGACGGCGTGGGCGACCTGCTGCAGGTGGCCCACCACGCGCGGCTGGCGCCCGGCGTGGCGGACCAGGTCGTGGGCTGGCTGCAGGATCGCGCCGCGGACGAGACCGTGTTCGTCGATGCGCGCCTGGCGATCCCCGCCGCGCCGCCGCGGGCCGACTGGCTGCACGCCATCGGCGGCGAGGGCGCGGCGGCCGCCGCCGTGGCCGAGCGCCCGGTCGAGATCCCGGCGGCCGGCCCCGACGCCCCGGTGCTGGTGGGCGTGCTGACCGTCCCGGGCCGCTCGTCGGCCACAGTCACCGCGGGCGCCCGCCCCGCCGCCCGCCTGCTCGTGCTGCTGTCCTCCGGCCGCGAACGCCGCATCGGCCCGCACCGCCTGTGGGTGGCCTTCGCGCGCGAGCGTGCCGCGCGCGGCGACATCGTGCTGCGCGTGGACCTGCCGGGCATCGGCGACAGCCCCGCGCGGGCGGGCCAGGACGAGCCCGCCCTCTACGACGCGCGCGGCGCCGCCGACGTCGCACGCGCCATCGCGTGGCTGCGCACGCAGGTGCCGGGCGCGGCCACCACCACCACCACCGCCATCGGCATCTGCTCCGGCGGCTGGCACGCCTGGCGCGCGGCGCTGGCGGGCCAGGGGGGGGTGGACCACGTCGTCGCCATCAACCCGCTGGTGTTCCACTGGCGCCCCGGCCTGTCGCTCGACCCGGCCCTGCTGCCGTTCGGCCAGATCGACATCGCGGCGACCGCGCGCCGCAAGCTGGCCGACCCGCGCCGCTGGTGGAAGTTGCTGACCGGCCGTGCGCACGTCCGCGTGATCCTGGCCGCGCTGTGGGCGCGACTGCGCCGCGCGGCCGTGCTGGCGGTGCGCGAGGCGGCCCGCGCGGTGCACTGGCCGCTGAAGGACGACCTGGCCGCGGAACTGCGCGCCACGTGCCGCCGCGGGGTGATGGTGGACTTCGTGTTCTCCGACCGGGAGCCGGGGCTGGTGCTGCTGCGCGAGGAATCCGGCCGGCAGGGAATGAGGCTCCTGCGCGACAGATCGATGAGAGTGTGCACGGTGCCTCACGCCGACCACACGTTCGCGGGTGCGGTGGGACGGTCGTCCCTGTACGCTCGATTGCATTCCTTGATCGATCGTGAAAGGCCCGCCCGGTGCATGCCGTCCTTCGCCGCCCCCGCTCCCTCGACGTCCTGCGCCCGGACGATGCCGGCATGAGCCTGGACCGCAGCGCCCCTGTCGCCGCGCCGGCCGCGCGTCGCATCGCGATCATGGGCATCCGCGGCGTGCCGGCTGCGCATGGCGGCTTCGAGACCTTCGCCGCGCGCCTGGCGCCGTGGCTGGTGGAGCGCGGCTGGGACGTCACCGTCTACTGCCAGGCGGACGAGGCCTGCCCGACCCACGAGAGCCAGTGGCAGGGCGTGCGCCGCGTGCACATCGGCGTGGGACCCGACACGGCGGTCAACAGCATGAGGTTCGACTGGGCCTGCATCTCGCACGCGCTGCAGCCGGGCGAGCGGCCGCCGCTGGTGCTCACGCTGGGCTACAACACGGCGTCGTTCGGCGTGCGCCTGCGCGCGGCCGGCATCACGCACCTGATCAACATGGACGGCATCGAGTGGAGCCGCCGCAAGTGGAGCGGCCCGGCGCGCGCCTGGCTGTACCTCAACGACTGGGCCGGCTGCCTCACGGGCTCGCACCTGATCGCCGACCATCCCGAGATCGCCCGGCACCTGCGCTCGCGCGCGCCGCGCCGCCGCATCAGCATGATCCCGTACGGCACCGACGTGGTGGCGCAGGCCGACCCCGCTCCGCTGGCGGCGCTGGGCCTGGCGCCCGGGCGCTTCCTCACGGTGATCGCGCGGCCCGAGCCCGAGAACTCGGTGCTGGAGATCGTGCGCGCGTTCTCCGCGCGGCCGCGCGGGGCCCGGCTGGCCGTGCTGGGCCGCTTCAAGCCCGACGAGGTGCCGTACCACGCGGAGGTGCTGGCCGCGGCCGGCCCCGAGGTGGTGTTCCCCGGCCCCCTTTACGACGCCGCCGTGCTGCGCGCGCTGCGCCTGCACGGCCTGGCCTACCTGCACGGCCACCAGGTGGGCGGCACCAACCCGTCGCTGCTGGAGGCCATGGGCGCCGGCAACGCCGTCATCGCCCACGACAACCGCTTCAACCGCTGGGTGGCGGGCGAGGGCGCGATGTACTTTTCGGACGAGGCGGGCTGCGACCGCGCGCTGTCCGCGCTGCTGGCCGACCCGCAGCGCCGGGCGCGCATGGGGCAGGCCAACCGCGAGCGCGCGGACGCGCGTTTCAACTGGCCGTTGGTCCTGGCCCAATACGAGATGACAATGGCGGCCTTGCATGCCCGGGCGACCGGGCAATCCGACGCCCCCGCGCCACCGCTGGCCGGGCGGATCGAGGTGACGGCTGCGGCGGAAATGGACGTGACATGAGCCTGTGGTGGGGGCCGGCCCGTGGGGGGGCGCCGGCCGGTGTTGGGCCCCGTGGGGCCTGGATGGCCGTCGCCGGACCGGTGCTGGCGGTCGCGGCGTTCGCGTTCGTGGCCGCCTGCGGCACGGCCACGCCGCTGGCCGCGCCCGACACGCCCACGATCGCGCACCGCGTGCTGCCCGCGGCCAGCGCCGGCACGCAGCCGCTGGCGTCCTACTTGTTCGACATCGGCGACGAATTCGACCTGCGCGTGCCCGATGCCCCGCAGTTCGACCAGACGCTCAAGGTGCGCCCCGACGGCAAGGTGAGCCTGGCCCTGGTGGGCACGCTGCACGTGCTGGGCCGCACGCCCGAGGACGTGGAGGGCGAGCTGCGCGAGCGCCTGCAGCGCCTGGGCGGCCTGCCCGGCGCGCGCGACTACCTGCTGCAACCCGGCGACGACATCGACATCAAGTTCGCGTGGCAGCCCACGCTGAACGAGGCGGTCAAGCTGCGGCCCGACGGCAAGATCCAGCTGCAGATGATCGGCGTGGTGCAGGCCCAGGGCCTGAGCCCCGAGGAGCTGCAGTCGCAGCTGAAGGCCCGCTACGCGCGCTACCTGCGCACGCCCGAGGTGGCCGTCATCGTGCGCAGCGTCACCACGCAGAACATCCGCGTGGCCACGGTCAACGGCCCCGTCACCGGCCGCGCGGGCGTGGGCGCGCTGCAACCGGTGGTCATCGTGCGCAGCTACCAGGCGCCGCAGGTGTTCGTGGGGGGCGAGGTGGGCAAGCCCGGCGTGCTGGCCTACCGCCCGGGCCTGACCCTGGTGCAGGCCCTGACCGAGGCCGGCGGCCCGCTGGCCACCGGCGACGCCCAGCACATCGTGGTGCTGCGCCGCGCGCCGGCCGATGCGCAGGGGCAGGGCGTCGTGGCCCTGCGCCTGGAGCTGCCGCCCGACTTCGCGCGCCAGCCCGACCGCGACGTGGCGCTGCAACCGTTCGACGTCGTGATGTGCCCCAAGTCCGACATCGCGATGACCGGCGAGCGCCTCAACCAGTACCTCTTCAACCTGCTGCCGCCCCTGAAGAACAGCTCGTTCGGGTTCGTCTACGACCTGAGCAACACCGGCAAGCTCTTCCGCTGACCCGACCGACCGACAGCCTCCCGCCCACCATGTCCGCCTCGTCGGGTTACCCGAACCTGTTCCCCCCGTCCACGATGTTCCCGTCGTCGACGCTCGTCGCCCCGGCTGCGCCGCCGCGCACCGCGCGCGACCTGCTGGCCGCGCTCTACCGGCAGTTGCCGCTGATCGCCGGCTGCACGTTGCTGGTGGCCCTGCTGGCGCTGGGGCTGTACAGCCAGCAGCCGCGCGTCTACGCCTCCACCGCCAAGGTGTGGGTGCAGACCGAGCAGCAGGGCTCCCCGTCGTTCCTGTCCGGCATCGCCGCGTACCGCGAGACGCCTTACCCCGATCCCGTCAACCGCAAGATCGAGACCGAGATCGAGCTGATGCTCACGCGCACCAACGCGCAGGCGGTGGTGGAGAAGCTGGGCATCACCGATTCGCAGCTGGCGCGCGGCAGCTTCGGCAAGCTGCGCGCGGCGCTGTCGGGCGGCTCGCCGGCGCCCGCCGTGGACGGCGCCCCCGCGCACGCCACGCGCGCGCGCACGGTGGACCTGTTCCTGGACGGCATCAGCATCGAGCCGCTGCGCTCCAAGACGGCGGACACCACGTCCAACGTGCTGGAGGTGAAGTTCGAGTGCACGGACCCGCAGCTGGCCCCGCGCGCGCTGCAGGCCTTCCTGGACAACTACCTGCAGCTGGCCGCGCAGCAGAACCGCCGACTGGGCGAGACCACGTCGCGCCTGATCGAGAGCAAGCTGGGGCAGGCGAAGGACGACCTGCGCGCCGCCGAGGACGCCATCGTGGCGCTGCTGGTCAAGGACAGCGGCCGCCAGGTGCCGCTGGCCTCCGATACCCGGGGGGGTACCATCGGCGGCGGTGCCGCGGTGGCTGGCGCCGCCGGCGCCACGCCGCTGGCCACGACGGCCGGGGGCACCTCGGTGTCGGGCCTGCGGCTGGACATGAACCCCGAGCTGGCGTCGGCCAACCCCCAGCAGGCGGTGGCGGCGCTGAAATCGCAGACGCTGGACCTGCAGCTGCGCCTGGACGAGGCACGCCAGCTGTACACGGACGACACCGAGCCCGTGCGCACGCTGCGCGAGCGCCTGGACACCACGCGCCGCCGCCTGGCCACCACGGTGCGCGAGAACACGCAGCTGGAGGCGCAGCTGAACCGCCTGGAGCGCCAGCGCGCGCTGGCCCAGGACCGCTACGTGGAGCTGCAGCGCAAGCTGGACCAGATCGACCTGTACCTGAAGCTGAACCCCACCGAGGCCGAGAGCCGCGTCATCATCGACGCGCCCTACCATCCTGCCGACAACGAGGGCCGCAAGCGCCCCATCGTGGCGGCGCTGGGCCCGATCGCCGGCCTGCTGCTGGGCCTGTTGCTGGCGGGCCTGCGCGAGTTCGGCGGCGATCGCATGCGCTCCGCGCGCGAGGCCGAGTGGGCGCTGGGCGTGCCGGTGATCGGCGCCGTGCCCACGCTGTCGGCCAAGGCGCGCGAGAAGCTGCTGGGCCCGGCGTTCGGCGGCGTCTCGGTGCAAGAGGGAATGGACGCATGACGACGCACGATTCCGCGCTGTTCACGCGCATCGGCCTGGAGCTGCTGGCGCACCTGCACACGCACTGCCCGCCGGCGCCCGACCAGCCCGAGCCGCCGGTGGCGCCCACCGGGCGCGTGGTGATGATCAGCAGCACCCGCCAGGGCGAGGGCAAGAGCTTCGTCGCGCAGGGCCTGGCGCGCGCGCTGGCCGAGCAGCAGGGGGGTGACGTGGTGTGGGTGGACGCGGCGTTCGACACGCCCGCGCCAGATGACGACGCGTCGCGCCGCGGCGCGGCCGGCTTCTCCGAGATCATGACGCTGGGCTCGCTGCAGGGCCTGGCCCCGGCGCACGCCGGCCCCGAGCGCCTGTGGCGCCTGGGCCGCGGCGTGCTGGCGCAGGGCTCGCTGCTGTACCGGCCCGCGGCCGTGCAGAAGGGCCTGTTCGCGCTGCGCGCCGGCTTCGCGCTCACGTTGCTGGACGCGCCGTGCCTCGCCTCCTGCGGCGCGCTGCTGAACGAGGTGGACGCGTGCGTGATGGTGGTGGATGCGCGCAGCACGCCGCGCCACGCGGCCAAGGCCGCCATCGCGCAGGCGCACTTCGCGCCGGGCAAGCTGGCGGGCGTGGTGCTGAATCACCGGCCGCGTCCGCTGCCGCGCTGGCTCGGTGGTGAATGACTGATGGCGGCGTCGCCGGACTGACCCGCAGCATGGTGCAGGCCCGGCACGTCGCGTGGCTGCTGGCGGCCGGACTCGGCGCCGTGGTCGTCGCCGCCGGCATCGCGGGCGAATCGTCGGCCGTGGCCTTCGGCCTGCTGGGCCTGCTGGCGCTCGGCACCTGGATCGCCTGGGGCCACGGGCCGCGGCGGCTGCTGGTGGCGGGCCTGTACTTCCTCGCGCCGATCGACGTCTCCAAGGCCATCGTCGCGCCGCTGGACCGCTTCTACTCGCCGGGCCTGTACCTGAGCGTGGCCCACGTCGCGCTGCTCGCGCTGGCCGCGCTGTGGCTGGCGCAGCGGCTGCTGATCGAGCGCCGCCCGCCGCCCTTCACGCGCCTGGACGCGGCGGGCCTGGCGTTCCTCGCCATCGTGCTGCTGCGCACCGTGGGCTCGCCGCAGGGCGAGCTGGCGTGGGCCAGCGCCGCGGCCTACGCGCTGGCCGTCCTCGGCTTCTACGTGGCCTCGCACGCGCTGGAGACGCCCGAGGACCTGCAGCTGGCGCTGCGCGCGGCCGCGCTGGCCGTGGCGGCGGAGTTCCTGTGGGTGGGCGCGCAGGTGGCCACGCACACGGCGCTGGCGCTGCCGGGGTCCAAGGTGGTGCCCTCGGGCGACATGCTGTACTTCGGCGGCGCGGGTGAGGCGTTCCGGCCGTCGGGCTTCCTGTCGCACCCCAACGCGCTGGCCGACCACATGACGCTGGTGCTGCCGCCGGCGCTGGCGCTGGTGCTGCTGGGCCGCAAGCACCTGCCGCCGCGGCTGTGGTGGGGCGCGCTGGCGCTGGGCGGGGCCGCGCTGGCCATGTTGCTGGTGACGCTGTCGCGCGGGGGGTGGGCGGCGTTCCTGCTGGGCGCGGGCTGGGTGGTGCTGGCGGGGTGGCGGCGTGGCGTGCTCACGCGCACGCACCTGCTGCGCATGGCCGCGGCCGGCGCCGCGTCCCTGGTGGTGCTGGTGGCCGTGTACCCGCAGATCCTGCTGCGCCTCACCGCGCCGGACGAACGCTCCACCGAATCGCGCCTGATCCTGACCGACCAGGCGCTCACCATCATCGGCCACGCGCCGTGGACGGGCGTGGGCTACGGCGGCTACAACCGCGCGGCCTACGAGTACATCGCGCCCCGGTTCGCGTACGTGTCGGAGGACTACCAGCAGGCCCTGCTGCAGCTGGTGGTGCACAACCACTACCTGCTGCTGGCCGCGGAGCTGGGCGTGCCGGCGATGCTGTACTTCGCGTGGCTGATGTGGCGTTTCATCCGCCAGCCGGCCCCCTGGCGCGCCTGGGACGACCCCGGCGCGTTCGCGCTGGCCGCGGGCCTGTCGGGCGCGCTGCTCAGCCAGGCCCTGTTCCTGGCCTCGGACAACTTCTACGCCGACATCCGCATCTTCATGATCTGGCTCACCGCCGGCACGCTGCAGGCCCTGTGCCTGCAGCAGGCGCGCCGGCGCGAGGCGGAGCGGGCCTGGCTGGACCTGGCGGTGGCGCGGCCATGAAGCCCGGCACCCTGGCCCACGCGATGGGTTCCGCCATGGGCGCGCGCCTGGGCATGGCGGTGCTGAACTACGGGCTGTTCTGGATGCTGTCGCACCGGCTGGGCACGGCCGCGCTGGGCGGGTACTCGCTGCTGATGAACGTGTTCTACCTGTCGGCGATGCTGCCGCTGCTGGGGCTGTCGGGCCCGCTCACGCGGCGCGCGGCCACCGAGCGCGAGCACCTGGCCGACGAGCTGGCCAACGCGCTGGCGTTCTCCGCGCCCGTGGCGATCCTGCTGGTGGCGCTGATCGGCGGCGCGGGACACGCGGTGTACGGCGAGGCGCTGGCCACGCCGTTCTGGCTGCTCGCGCTGTCCATGCTGCCCACCGCGTGGACGCTGGTGGCCGAGTCCACGCTGCTGGGCCTGGAACGCATGGCCGACATCTCGCGCGTGCAGTTCGTCGAGGCGCTGCTGCGCGCCATCGGCGCCGCGGTGGCGATGCAGCGCGGGCTGGGCCTGGCCGGCGTGTTCTCGGTGTTCCTGGCGCTGCGCGTGGCCACGGCGGTGGCCTACCAGTTCCATCCGCTGCTGCCGCGCTTCCAGCCCTCGCGCGTGCGCGCCGCGCTGCTGCGGCGCAACTGGCAGGAGGTGCCCGTGTTCCTCGGCATCGTGCTGCTGGCCGCGCTCACCGGGCGGCTGGACATGATCCTGCTGTCGCGCCTGGACGGGCTGCACGAGGTGGGCGTGTACGCCGCCGCGGCGCGCCTGTACGAGGCCGCGCTGATGCTGCCCACCATCGCCGCGCTGGCGATGATGCCCACGCTCGCGCGCCTGTTCGCCACCGAGCGCGAGCGCTTCAGCGGCATGCTGGTGCTGGCCCTGCGGCTGAACCTGGGCGCGGGCTTCGCGTTCGCGTTCGGCGTGGCGGCGCTGGCCGCGCCCATCGTCGGCCTGCTCTACAAGCCCGAGATGGCCGCGGCGGCGCCGGTGCTGCGCTGGCTGATCTTCGGCGCGGTGCTGATGACGCTGGACCAGATCCTGTCGTCCACGATGATGGCCGCCAAGGCGCAGGCGCACGACCTGCGCGCGCTGGGCATCGCGCTGGCGGCGCTGGTGGCCGGGCTGGCGCTGTTCGTGCCGCCCCTGCACGCGACGGGCGCGGCCATGGCCGTCACCACGGGGCTGGTGTTCCGCGTGGGCTACCGCCTGCGCTGGGTGGTGCGGCTGCTGGCGCTGGACGGCCTGGGGCGCGAGCTGGCGCGTGTGTGCGCGGCCGCGGCCGTGGGTGCCGCCGCGCTGGTTTCCGCGCTGCCGGCGGGCCCGTGGGCCACGCTGGCGGCGTCGCTGGCCGCGTACGCGCTGGCGCTGGCGGTGTTCGGCGTGGTGAAGGCCCGCATGGTCCACGAGGCACGGGGGCGGGTGCGCAGCCTGTTCGGCCGATGAGGATCCTGCACCTGGACCCGGACGACGTGGACAACCCGCTGGCGGGCGGCGGGCCCGTGCGCACGCTGGAGATCTGCCGCCGGCTGGCGCGCCGCCACGAGGTCACCGTGCTGACGCCCACATTCCCCGGCTCCACGCCGGAGCTGGAGCGCCAGGGCGTGCGCTACGTGCGCCTGGGCCGCAAGGTGCGCCAGCACGGGTCGTCGCACCACATCACGTTCGCGCTGGCGCTGCCGCGCGCGGTGCGCCGCTTCGAGCACGACGTGCTGGTGGAGGACTTCATGCCGCCCGCCTCCGCCACGTGGACGCCCCTGTTCCGCCGCCGCGACCGGCCGATGATCGCGTCGGTGCAGTGGTTCTTCGCGCGCCGCTACACCGAGTGGCTGAAGCTGCCGTTCCACTGGGGCGAGGAGTATGGCGTCCGCCTGTACGACCACTTCGTCGTGCTGACCGAGGACATGCGCGCGCGCATCGCCGCCCGCGCGCCGCGCGCGGACGTGCGCGTGATCCCCAACGGCGTCGACGACGCGCTGTTCGACGTGCCGGCCACGCCGGGGCAGGGCGTGCTGTTCCTGGGCCGCACCGAGATCGACGCCAAGGGCCTGGACCTGCTGCTGGAGGCGATGGCGCGCATCCCGGAGGCGCAGCGCCCGCCGCTGATCATCGCCGGCACGATCCAGCAGGGCGACGCGCTGCACGGGCTGGTCGACGCGCTGGCCTTGCGCCCGTGGGTGACGCTGCACGGCCCGTACGACGCCGCCGGCCGCGCCCGCCTGCTGGCGGCGTGCCGCGTGGTGGCCATGCCGTCGCGCCACGAGACCTTCGGCATGACGCTGGCCGAGGCCAACGCCGCCGCGCGCGTGGCCGTGGTGTGGGACCGCGCGCCGATGAACGAGGTGGCCGCGCCCGCGTGCCCGCGCGTGGCGCCGTACGACACTGCGGCCTATGCCGCCGCGCTGCTGCAGCTGCACGCGGCGCCCGATGCCGCGCTGGCGACGCTCGGCGAGCAGGCCCGCGCCTGGGCTCGCCGCTACGACTGGGACACCGTGGCCGCCGCGCAGGAGGCCTACTACCTGGAGGTGGCGGAGCGCTTCGGCGCGGGCCGACGCCGCATCGCCTCCCATGACGCGACTTGACATGACATGACGAATCCCCCTTCCGCCATGACACCCCCCGACCGCCAGACCTGGCGCGAGACCCGCGCCCTCATCCGCAGCGACCTGGACCGCGTGGCCCGGCACCTGCAGCAGCCCGACTCGTTCGTGCACCGCGTGTACTTCTTCCTGCTGCCGGGATCGCAGGCGCTGTTCTGGTACCGCCTGTCGCGCTACCTGCTGCTGGCCAACTGGAAGCGGCTGGCGCGCTTCATCAGCCTGTTCTCGATCTACCTGACGCGCGCCGAGATCCCGCCCACCACCATCATCGGGCCGTCGGCGCTGGTGGCCCACGCCACCAACGTCTACCTGTTCGGCCGCATGGGCGCGCGCCTGACGGTGCAGGGTGACGGCGGCTGCGGCGGCGGGTTCGGCATCGACGACATCGGCGGCGGCCCCGGCTACCCCGTGCTGGGCGACGACGTGGTGCTGGCCTTCGGCGCGCGCGTGCTGGGGCCCGTGCGCGTGGGCGATGGCGCGCGCGTGGGCCCGGGCGCGCTGGTGACGGGCGACGTGCCCGCGCGCGCGCTGGTGATGTGGGCCAAGCCCCGCATCATCCAGGGCGGGGCCGGCGAGCCCGACCCGTCCACGCGCGGGAGCGACGCGTGAGCGCTGGCGGCATGGACGTCGGCGGCATCGACGTCAGCATCATCGTCGTCAACTGGAACGTGCGCGACCTGCTGCGCGAGTGCCTGCGCTCGACGCTGGAGGATGGCGGCATCCCGCGCGACCGGCTGGAGCTGATCGTCGTCGACAACGACTCGAAGGACGGCAGCGTCGAGATGGTGCGCGCCGAATTCCCGGGCGTGACGCTGATCGCCAACCGCGACAACGTGGGCTTCGGCCGCGCCAACAACCAGGCGCTGCCGCTGTGCCACGGCCGCCACGTGATGCTGCTGAACCCCGACACGCGCGTGCTGCCCGGTGCCATCGCCACGCTGGTGGCGCACCTGGACGCGCACCCCGACGTGGCCGCGACGGGCTGCCGCCTGCTGAACGGCGACGGCACGCTGCAGCGCTGGACCGGCGGCGCCTACCCGCGGCTGCTGAACGTGGTGAACCACTACTTCTTCGTCGACCGGGTGCTGCCGCCGTCGTGGCGCCCGCTGCCGCTGTACCTGGACCGCGACGTGCAGCACGACATCGACGTCGACTGGGTGTCGGGCGCGTGCATGCTGCTGCGCGCGTCCGCGCTGGGCGGCCAGCTGTTCGACCCCGACTACTTCATGTACGGCGAGGACATGGCCCTGTGCCACCGCCTGAAGCAGGCCGGCGGCCGCATCGTCTACACGCCGGTGGCGTCCATCATCCATTGGCAGGGCGAGAGCATGAAGCAGCAGCAGGGCGACGTGATGCTGTCGTCGTTGAAAGGGCCGCGGCAGTTCTACAAGCACGTGCGCGGCGATCGCTCCACGCTGGCCTACGACGGCGTGACGGTGGCCGGCTTCGCGCTGCGCGCGGCGCTGTACCGCGTGGCATCGCTGTTGCGAGGGGGCGATGCGCGGCTGGCCGGGAAGGCGCGCTCCAGCGCGGACCTGATGCGGCGGGCGTGGAAGATCCTGAAGGCGGGGTAGCCCACGGGGTCAGGTCTTGCCTCTTGCCCCCTGGCGCCGCCTGCCGAGGTCCATGCTTCGAGGGGGCAAGAGGCAAGACCTGACCCCTTCCCAGGCGCAGAATCGGCGCATGACCGACGCCGCCGCCGACACGTCCCCCGCCACCGCCTCCGGCCGCTGCCTCTGCGGCGCCATCCACTTCCACGTGCCGCTGCCGCCCAAGTGGGTGGCCCACTGCCACTGCACGCGCTGCCAGCGCGCGCACGGCGCGCCGGTGGTGACGTGGCTGGGCGCGCACGAGTCGGGCTCGACCATCGACGACCCGCAGGGCGCGCTGCGCTGGTACGTCGCGCCCGAGACCGGGGCCGAGCGCGGCTTCTGCGGCACCTGTGGCAGCCCGCTGTTCTTCCGTTCCGCCCGCTGGCCGGGCGAGCTGCACGTGGCGCGCATGCAGTTCACCGACGACGTGGGCCGCGCCCCGCAGGCCCACGTGAACTGGGACACGCACGTGGACTGGCTGGCGTTCAACGACGAGCTGCCGAAGAAGTCGGGGTGAACCGAACGGCCTGCCGCGGGCATCCACCGCCGTCGCCCGCCCGGGCGAAGGAGCCGCCATGCCGATCCGCCGCCTGCTCGACGCCCTGATCGTCGCCGCCACGGCCACCGTGGCCACGCTGGCCGCCCCGCCGGCCGCCGCCACCGACTGGAACCAGCTCCAGCGCGCCGCCAACCACCCCGGCACCAACCCGTCCGAGACCGCGTTCACGCCTGCCAACGTGGGCGCGCTGGCCATCCTGTGGCGCGGGCACTTCGGCGACAACGTGGCCACCGAGGGCGGCGCCGTCATCGCGGGCCCGCGCATCTTCGTCGCGGGCTATGACGGCCGCCTGTCGGCGTTCGACCTGGCCGGCTGCGGCGGCGGCGCGTCGTCCTGCGAGCCGCTCTGGCAGGGCCGCACCCACAACGAGATCACCACCACGCCCGCCGTCAGCGGCCAGCATGTGCTGGTGGCCTCGGCCGACCGGTTCCTGCACGTGTTCAACGCCGCCGGCTGCGGCGCCAAGTCGTGCGACGCCCTGTGGCGCGGCCGCCTGTCGAACGGCGCCATCGACTCGTCCGTGACGGTGTCGGGCGACTTCGCGTTCGTCGGCGACTACGGCGGCCGCCTGAGCGTGTTCCCGCTGGCCGGTTGCGGTACCTCGGTCTGCGATCCCGCGTGGACCGCGCAGGCCGGTCCGCACGAGCAGCTGAACAGCAGCCCCACGGTGGGCGGCGGCTTCGTGTACGTGCAGACCACGTATTCCACCGACGACGACGTCACGGGACGGATGCTGGTGTTCCCGGCCGGCGGCTGCGGGCAGGCCACCTGCTCGCCGCTGTGGACCGCCGACCTGGGCGGCCCGGCCGGCACCACCGCGTCGCCGGTGGTGGTGGGCGACACGGTCTACGTGGGCTCGGGCAAGCGCTTCGGCGGCCCCAACCGCATCGACCACCTGTTCGCGTTCCCGGCCGCGGGCTGCGGCCGGGCCACGTGCCAGCCCACGCGCACCTTCGACATCGGCGCGGACGGCCTGGGCACCACGCCCGCCGTGGCCGGCGGCTGGCTGTTCGCCACCACGCAGCGCTCGCCCGACCCCAACTCGGTGGGCGTGGTGGCCGCGTTCGACCTGGCCGGTTGCCCCGCCGGCCAGCGCTGCCAGCCCACGTGGACCGGCGTGAACTTCACCGACGGCTTCGCCTCGTCGCCCGCCGTGGTGGGCCACGTGGTGTTCGTGGGCAAGGGCCCGGCGCAGGAGGTGGACGCGGGCGTGTTCGCCTTCGATGCGCGCGGGTGCGGCGCGGGCAAGAAGACGTGCCGTGCGCTCGCGCTGGTGCGGCCGTCGGATCAGGGCTTCTACCTGGGCGCGCCGCTGGCCGTGGCGCGGGACCGGGTGGCGTTCGTGGCCAACGACAACACGACGCAGCACAGCGAGGTGGTGGTGATGGGGTTGCCATAGACCGCTTGCCCGCACACGCAGGAAGGTCGACGCGCGGCGGCACAGAATGCGGCCTTCTCGACCCCCATCGGCCCTCGCGCATGACCTCGCCCCACACCTTCCCCGCCCGCCTCGCCGACTTCCCCATCCACGCCAAGTGGCCCGCCACGCACCCGGACCGCCTGCAGCTGTACTCGCTCAACACGCCCAACGGCGTGAAGGCGTCCATCGCGCTGGAGGAGACCGGTCTGCCCTACGAGGCGCACCTGGTGGACTTCGGCGCCAACGACCAGACGTCGCCCGCGTTCCTGTCGCTCAACCCGAACAACAAGATCCCCGCCATCATCGACCCCGATGGCCCGGGCGGCCGGCCGCTGCCGCTGTTCGAGTCGGGCGCCATCCTGCTGTACCTGGCCGAGAAGACGGGGCAGCTGATGCCCGCGGACCCGGCTGCGCGCTGGCAGGTCGTGCAGTGGCTGATGTGGCAGATGGGCGGCGTCGGGCCGATGTTCGGCCAGGTCGGCTTCTTCCACAAGTTCGCCGGCAAGGACTTCGAGGACAAGCGGCCGCGTGATCGCTATGTGGCGGAATCGAAGCGCCTCCTGGGCGTGATGGACGCGCAGCTGGCGGACCGGCAGTGGCTGGTGGACGACACGTACTCCATCGCCGACATCGCCGTGCTTCCGTGGGTCAACAACCTGGTGGGCTTCTACGGCGCGGGGGACCTGGTGGGCTTCGACGCGTATGCCAACGTGCGGCGCGTGCTGGCGGCCTTCATGGCGCGTCCGGCGGTGCAGCGGGGCCTGAAGATCCCGTCGAAGGGATAGGCACGGGCGTTGCCTGGGCGCGCCCATGAACCTCGACCTGGGCGACCTCTTCACGTACTCGATGTCCCCGCTGGAGCTGGTGGTCCGCGGCTCGCTGGTCTACTGGTTCCTTTTCGCCATCTTCCGGTTCATCCTGCGCCGCGACGTGGGCTCGATGGGCGTGGGCGACTTCCTGTTCGTCGTGCTGCTGGGCGACGCGGCGCAGAACGGGATGATCGGGGACGCCACGTCGCCGATCGACGCGATGACGCTGATCGGCACGCTCGTGGCCTGGAACCTGCTGATCGACTGGGCCACCTACCGGTTCCCCGTCGTCGAGCGCCTGATGGCCCCGCCCCGGCGCTGCCTGGTGCGCGACGGACGCGTGGACCGTCGCACGATGCGGCGCGAGTTCATCACGCAGGAGGAGCTGATGGCCCAGGTGCGCTCGCACGGCCTCGAGGACCTGGCCCAGGTGAAGCGCGCCTACCTGGAATCGGATGGCGACATGAGCATCATCCAGCGGGACGGGGCACCGCCGGAGGCGAAGCCGGCGCGACCGGCACCATGAGGCGCGGCCAGGCCGGGGGCCCGGCCCCGGGCTCGCCTCAATCGTCCGCCATCGCCTTCTTGTAGGCCGGCCGCGCGGCGCACCGCGCGCTCCACGCGTTCAGCCGAGGGTAGGGCGTGAAGTCGAGCTTCATGTAGCGGCCCCAGTCGACGAACGAGTTGACGTGCGCGTCCGCCAGCGTGTACCCCTGGCCCTGGACCAGGTAGTCCTGGCCCTCCAGCGCGTCGTCCAGGATCTTCAGGCAGGCCTGGAGCTCCTGGAACGCGGCGTCGCCGGCCTTCTGGTTGTGGTGGTCCTCGGGCGTCCAGTCGGCCGTGTTGCGCAGCCAGCGGCCCACGGCGTCGCCCATCGTCACGTGCGTCCAGGCCACCCACTGCATGGCCACGCCGCGCTGCGGGCCGGCGGCGGGCCACAGGCCCTTGGCGGTGCCGAACACGTCGCCCAGGTACATCGTGATGGCCGACGATTCCCAGATGGGCGTGCCGTCGTGCACGATGACCGGGATGCGGCCGTTGGGGTTGAGCGCCAGGAACTCGGGCGTGCGGGTGTCGCCCTTCTTCAGGTCCACGCGCACGGTCTCGACCGGCACGCCCAGCTCCTCGAGCACGAGGCGGGTGATGGACGCCGTGCTCATCGGCGAGAAGTAGAACTTGAGGCTCATCGCGCGTCTCCCCGGGCAGGTTCCAAGAGGGACGACGAGTATCCTCCCGCCGCGCGCGGCGGTCCACTGGACGGGCGCGCGGGCGCCCGGCCCCTCACTCGACCATCTTCTTGAAGGCGGGCAGCACGGCGTCCCCCTTGAAGGGCTTGACGATCCAGCCCTTGATGCCGGCCGCCTTGCCGCGTTCCTTCATGATGGGGCTGTTCTCGGTGGTCAGCATGATGATGTTGACCGTCTTGTTGTTCAGCTCGGAGCGGATCTTCTCCGCCATCGTCAGGCCGTCCATGTTGGGCATGTTGACGTCGCTGACGACCAGCTTCACCTTCGGGTCCGCCTTCAGCTTGGCCAGGCCGTCGCGGCCGTCCACGGCGGTGGCCACGTCGAGGCCCGCCTTCTTCAGGAAGCCGGCCACTTCGTCGCGCACGGTGCTGGAATCGTCGACCACCAGGATCTGGGCCATGGGTTTTCTCCTTGTGTGAATACGGGGTGAGGTATCAGAAGAGCTCGAGCTCGCCCGACTCGAACAGCGATTCCACGTCGGCCTGGTTCTCCTTGAAGTCGTCAGGGGACCAGGACAGGTTGAAGATGAAGCGCTGGTAGAGATGCGTGGGCGGCGCGTCCGGGTCCGCCGGGTCGGTGAGCGTGTAGCGGAAGCACAGCTGCGGGTCCTGCGAGCCGAACGAGATGAAACGGTGCTCGTGGTTGATCACGATCGGGATCTGCGTCAGGTGGCCCGGGTTGTCGCCGTAGTCGATGTAGCGGTTCTTGAACGCGCCCCAGATGAGGTTGGTGGTCTCGCCCAGCACGTTGTTCAGGTCGCGGAAGCCCAGCTCGCCGGCGGGGATGCCGGGCAGGCCGCCGCTGGCCAGCAGCCGGCGCATCGGCGCTTCCTCCGTCTGCAGCATCATGTAGCCGCGGCACCAGCTGCTCTCCAGCGGGATCAGCGTGTACATCTCGCCGTAGATGATGCGGTCGTGCACGATGTACGGCGGCTCATGCGTGATGGTGCTGTGGGGGAACTGGGCGGCCAGCGAATGCAGGCTGATCTCGCTGATGCCGCGCACCAGGGCCGCCGGGTAGACCAGGCCGAAGATGGCCTGCGTGATCACGGGTTCCAGCGACGCGATGTCGTCCAGCGCGTACGTGGCGCGCACGTTGCGGTGGTCGTCCTCGCACAGCGCGGGCGCGTCCTGGCCCGCGCCGCGGCGCAGGAAGATCGGCAGCTCGGGGCGCAGCGCGTGGATGGCGCGGGCCAGGGCGAGGCCGGTGCCTTCCGTGGCCACGTAGTCGTCGGCCAGGAAGATGCCGCCCAGGTCCACGTTGGACTTCAGCACGGCCAGCGCGCTGTCGCCCTGCACCTTCAGGCCCACGAGGCCGTTGGCCTCGCAGAAGGCCTTCAGGCCCTCCATGGCGGCCGGGCAGCGCTCGAGGACGAGCACCTTGCTCACCAGCTTGGCGGCGTCGGTCATGTCGGGGCGCTCTTGGTCAGAAGAACTCGAGTTCGCCGACGCTGGCGTCCTCTTCGGCGGGGGCTTCCGCATGGAAGTCCACCAGCCCGTAGTCGCTGACGCACAGGCTCGCGTACATCGTCAGGTCGCCGGGCAGGGAGAGCTTGTAGTGGCGCTGCACGCCGCAGCCGAGCAGGTCGACGTAGCGCATGCAGTCCTTGTCGATGATGTTGGGCGTGGACATGCCCACGTGCGGGAACGACTTGCCCAGCTCGCGGTTGAACGAGCCGCAGATCATGTTGCCGGCCTCGGCCACGCGGTCGAAGAACTCCTGCTCGGAGGTCTCCACGGTGGCCACCGCGCCGTCGGCGTCGGAGGACGCGACGCCGCCCGTGCGCGCGAAGAACGCGCGCGTGGCCGCGTCGTTGCGGAAGTAGATCATCGCCATCAGCCGGAACAGGTACGACGACACGGTGAGGATGACGAGCTTCTTCTCCTTCACCTTCGCGCCGATCTCGGCGATGGGCTCGATGACGCAGGGCCCGTCCGCGCTGGACAGGCCGCTCTTGAGCGCCGTGTGCAGCAGCGTGTCGAAGCTCGCCTTGGCGCGGTCGGTGATCATGCGACGCTCGCTTCCAGCGCCAGCACGCCGCGCGACTTGTTGTTGATCAGCTCGAGGCCGGTGACCGCGCCCACGATCATCTTGCCGCCCGCCTGCAGGTCCTGGAAGGTGGTCGTGGTGATCAGGTCGTTCTTGTAGAGGTTGTCGCGGTAGTCCTTGGACAGCCGCTCGGCGCGCGCGGCCAGCGTGCGGATCTCGTTGGCCACCACGGCGAAGCCGCGGCCGTGCTCGCCGGCACGGGCGGCCTCGATGGAGGCGTTCAGCGCCACGATCACCACCTGCTCCACGATCGCCGAGAACTCCTCGCTCTTCGAGTGCATCTCGCGGTTGTGGGCGAGCAGCGTGTTCATCTCGGCGTGCCAGCGCTCGAAGGTCTTCACCACGCCCAGCAGCTGCTGGATCTCGGTGCCCAGCGACGAGCAGTGGCCCAGCGCCTGCTGCTTCATCTGCGTGGCCGCGTCGGCGGCCGAGCGCATCATCTGCTCGTGCTCGCGCTGCAGGCGGTTGGTCTCGTGCGCGCGCTCGCGCTGCGCGGTGGCCATGGCCGCGCGCACCTCGCGCAACTCGGTTTCACACCGGGCGATGGTGTCGCGGGACGTGTCCGCCACGGCGGTGAAGGCGACCGGCGGCAGGGCGGGCTTGGCGGCGCCGCGCTTGAGCCAGGCGACCACGGCGGCGCCGACGGCCAGGCCCAGCAGGGAGCCCATCAGGAATTCGAACATCTCTCGGTCCTTCCTAGGTATCCAGCGGGATCAGGCGGCCACGGCGAAGCGCGCGGGCAGCGAGATCACGATCTCGAACGGGCGGTAGCCGGCCGACGTGCCTTCGCCGGTGAAGCGGATCTCCACCGCGCCGCCCTCGGCCTCGATGAAGCCCTTGACGGCGTCCATGCCCACGCCGCGGCCCGACACCTCGGTGACCACCTCGGCGGTGGAGAAGCCCGGCAGGAACACCAGCTGCGCGGCCTCGTCGTCGTCCATCGTCATCGCCTCCGGCGCGATGCCCCGCTCGATGGCCCGCTGGCGGATCCTGGCGAGCGCCATGCCCTGGCCGTCGTCGCGCAGCACCAGGCGCAGCGCGTCGCCGTCGAGGCTCATGTCCAGGTCGATCGTGCCCGCGGCGGGCTTGCCCGCGGCGGCGCGCCTGTCGGCCGTCTCGATGCCGTGGTCCACCGAGTTGCGCAGCAGGTGCGTGAACAGGTTCTTCAGCAGGCCGCCCATCTGGTTCTTCACCAGCAGGTCGTGGTCGCGCACGGTGACCACCGGCGGCTCCTTGCCCAGTTCCTTGGCCAGGGACGGCAGCGATTCGACGACGCCTTCCAGCACCGTGCCGATCCGCTCCGCGCCCACCTGGCGCAGCATCTTCTCGACCTGGGCGATGGCGGCGCGCATCGCGTCCGCGTCGCCCTTGTCGAGGGTGTTCAGCGTGTCGATGGTGGAGGCCACCTGGGCCTTGTCCACCAGCAGGAACTTCTCGACGCCGCCGCGACGGCCCGGGCCCTTGCGGCCGAGCGTGTCGTCGTTGATCTTGGCGTATTCCTCGATCGCGTGGCGCACCAGGCCCAGCTGGTCGAGCAGCTTGGCGGAGTCGAACTCGGTGGTGCGGCCGTTGCGCAGGTCGTCGTAGGCCTGCTCGGCCTCGTGCACGATGTTGGTCAGGTGCACCAGGCCGTACGTGCGGGCGTTGCCCTTGATCGTGTGCATGTTGCGGAACAGCGGCGTCACCAGCTCCGGCGCCGGGGCGCTGGCCGATTCGATCAGCGCCTTGTTCTCCTCCACGAACTGCAGCGAGCCCGTGATGAAGCCCTGGAACTTCTCCTGGCTCACCGCCAGGATCTGGCCGATCATCTCCAGCTCGCGCTTCTGGCCCGCGGCTTCGTTGGCCAGGCGCTTCAGCTCGGTGACGTCGCGCACGCACAGCATCAGCTTGTCCACCACGCCGTCGTCGTTGGTGATGGGCGACCAGCTCAGCTCCAGCGACTTGGTGGCGCCGCCGGGCAGCGTGATGTCGAACTCGGTGGCCAGCAGGTGGGCGTTGAACTCGTAGTTCATCTCGTCCTCGCCGATGGTGGAGCCGATGGCCACCTCCACCGTGGACAGCGTGTCGGCGCCCAGCGTGGCGTTGGCGAACACCAGGTCCATCACGTCGCGGTCGGCGATGTCCTTCGTCTCGAAGATGGTCTCCAGGTACGCGGAGTACTCGGGGTGCACGCGGTTGCCGAGCACGATCGTCAGCACGCCCTGGGGCATGTTCTGCAGCATGGCCTGGATGTCGTTCGTCTTCTGGCGCAGGGCCAGCGTGCGCTCGGACACCAGGTTCTCGAGGTTCGCGTTCAGGCCGGTCAGGTCGTTGACCAGGCGCTTGTTGTCGACGAACGTGTTGGCGAAGCTGGTGGACGCCGTGTACAGCATCGTCAGCACCGCGGCGGTCAGGCCGATGAAGATCATCGAGATCGACGCGATGGCGCCCAGGGCCAGCAGCATGTCGTTCACGCCGCACACCAGGAACACCAGCATGCCGCCCAGCATCACGCGGGCACCCGGCTTCCCGTGGCGCACGCCTTGCGCGAACATGTAGATGCCGTGCAGGCCGAAGACGAGCATCACCACGAAGAACAGGCTGCGCACGTGCTGGAACAGGTCCAGGTTCGGGTGGATGGCCATCGAGCCGATCAGCAGCGCCATCGCGCCGAAGATCGCGCCGCCGATCTTGTTGAAGCGCGGCGTGAACTTGTGGAAGAACTGCCCGTACAGCGAGAAGAAGACGGCGCAGAACAGGCCGGTGTAGTGCAGGTACAGCAGCTTCTCGGGCGAGAACAGGGCCAGCAGCCAGTCCGCCGGCAGCGCGCAGAACGGGAACACCGACAGGCAGCACAGCGACGCCACGAGGTACAGCGGGTACCGCACCTTGGCGTACACCAGCAGGAAGAAGAAGCCGAAGAACAGCACCACCCAGCCGACCAGGGCGCGCAGCTCGCCGCCCCACACCTGGTAGGCCACCAGGCCGCCGTCGTGCGGGTCGTAGCCGCGCAGCTCGAACGGCAGCTGGTACACGCCGGTCATCAGCGGGGTCTCCACGCGGATCGCGATGGACTCCACCGGCTTGGTCACCTTGAAGCGCACCGGGATCGCCTGGATCGAGTAGTAGCGCGACGTGTTCTCGGCGTTCGGGCGCAGGAACACCTCCTGGCCGTCGACGTACACCTGCGTGCGCGCCATGTACGTGTTCACCAGCACCACCACGTCCTGGCCCACCAGCGACGGCGCGAACTGCAGCGTGCCGCGGTACCAGCCCACGGGGAAGCTCTTGCCGTCGTTGTAGACGTGCTTCCACGGGCCGGGGGCCTTCACCAGCTTCCAGGACGTCGTGTCGAGGTCGGCCGCCGCGTTGCCCGGGGCATCGTCGCGCGTGAACAGCCAGGTGCCCTTGAGGTGCGTGGGCTGGGCGAGCGAGTCCACCTGGATGTGGCAGGCGTCGCAGCCGGCGCGAGCGTCGGGGGCGGCCCAGGCCGGCGCGAAGCCGAGCAGGGAGGCGACCAGCAGGAGCAGCGTGACGATTCTCATGGCGGGTGAAGGTCCTGTTTTGTTATCCGGCGCCGGCGGCCCGGCAGGCCGTCGGAGGGGCGCGCGCGGGAACCGGCGATCGGGGTCCACGTCTTGCGGACGAGGACGACCCATCGTGATCCGATGGGCGACGGCCGTCGTCCGGAAAAGGACCGGTTTTCCGGTCCTGTCCATGGCGCCGCCGCGGCGGATGGCCTGGGCGGGGATCCGGCCAGGGCCGGGATCGCCCCCTTTTTCGGCACATCGCGCCGGGTCTGAAGCCGCGACCATCGCCTGGGGAGGGGTCTGGCCTCGGGCCTGACCCCGCGTTCCGTTCGTCGCGCCGCCACCCCGGCCCGGCATGGGACCTCCGCGCGGCCTCCAGGCCGCACCACACACAGGGTTGCACGACACGATGGATCGCAGGACGTTCCTGCACGCGCTGGGCCGCTGGTCGCGCGCGGGCACGGTGGCCGCCGGAGGCGCGGCCTTGGGCTTGACCTCCGGCTGCGGCGGCGAGGCCGCCCCGGCCGCCGCCGAGGGCGCGGCCGGCGCGCACACGGCGCCCGGCGGCCAGGATGCGGACGCCGAGGCGGCCACCGGCGCCACCGATGCGGCCGCCGGCAGCGACGCCGCCACCCGCGGCGCCAACGTCCACGAGGTGACCCTCGCCGTCGACCCCGGCGCGGCCGGCGTGCCGATCAACCCCGCGCTGCTGGGCAGCAACGTGCAGTGGTGCGACGGCGGCGACGGCCTGCTGCGCCCCGACGGCTCGCCGCAGCCCGCGATGCAGGCCGCCGCCGGCGCGCTCGGCCCCACCGTGCTCCGCTACCCGGGCGGCACGCAGGCCGACGCCTTCCACTGGGACGCGCCGCAGAACCTGCACGTGTTCGCCGACGTGATGCAGCCCACGCTGATGGACACGCGCCGCCTGCTGGAGCTGTGCGAGCAATGGGGCGCCACCGCGATGTGCCAGGTGAACCTGGTGACGGGCACGCCCGACGAGGCGGCCCGCTGGGTGCGGCAGGCCAACGTCGACGGCCTCGTCTCGTCGAGGACCGGCCGCCGGCTGCCCGCGGTGCCGCGCTGGGAACTGGGCAACGAGCCCTACCTGCAGAACGCCCGGCGCCCGGACCTGGACCTCACGCCCGCGCAGTTCGCCTCGCAGGTCAACGCCTTCATCCCCGCGCTGAAAGCCGTCGACCCCACCGTGCGCCTCGGCCTGCCACTCACCACCGACCGCCGCAACGGCGTATGGGTGACGCCGTACCAGGGCTTCACGGCAGGGGTGCTGGCGGCGGTGGACCAGCCCTTCGACTTCGCCTGCGTGCACGACGCGTACATGCCCTACGTCACGGATGGCATGTCAGACCCGCGCACGCTGTACTACGGCGCGATGGCCGGCGCGCTGGCGGTGCAGGACGACCTGGCCGCGATGCGCGCGCTGCTGGCGGCCGCCCGGCCGGGGCGCACGATCCCGCTGGCCCTCACGGAGTGGGCACCGCTGTTCAGCATGGACGGCGCGCCCACCGACGCCCTGCTGTTGTCCCCCGCCGGCGCGCTCTATGCCGTGGACCTGCTGCGCATGCTGGCCACGCAGCCCGACATCGAGTGCGCCAACCACTGGTCGCTCACGGGCAACTGGTGGTTCGGCGCGGTGAGCCAGTCGGCCACGAATCGCGCGGTGGCGGACGCGGTGGCGCTGGCGCGCCCCGCGCTGGCGGGCTCGCGGCTGCCCGCGAGCGTGCGCTGCGACACGCTGGCCACGCCCGCGCTGGGCCAGATGGCGGCGCGCGACGCGATGCCGCTGCTGGAGTGCCTGGTGTCGCGCAGCGGCGCCACCGTGCGCGTGCTGCTGGTGCACAAGGACCTGGACCGGCGCGCGCAGGTGGCGCTGGACCTCGGGGGCGTGGCGCCCCTGGCCGCGACGCTCACCGCGCTGCGCAGCGCCGACCCGTTCGCGGATGCCGACACGGCGGGGTTGATGACGCGCGTCACGTCGCACCCGGCGCCTGGGGCGACGATGAACTTCTGGCTCGCGCCCCATTCGGTGGCCGTGCTCGAGCTTACGATGCCGGGGTGAGCCCGCCCCTGCGACGACCGCCTTCCGCTACCGTTCCCGCCGATGCCGCCGATGCCGCCGATGCGGCCGATGCGGCCGATGCGGCCGATGCCGCCAATGCCGCCAATGCCGCCGATGCCGCCGATGCGGCCGATGCCGTCGATGTGCCGGCAAGGCGCCGATGGCTGGGACGCATGGCGCTGGGCGCCGTCGCAGCCGTGGAGGCCCTGGCCGCCACGCCGCGCGCGGCGGCCGAGCCCGAACGCCCGCCGCGGGCCACCGTCGACGTCGACCTGCGCCTGCCCGGCGTGCCCGCCAACCGCCGCGTCCTGGGCAGCAACGTGCAGTGGGTGGACGGTGGGGACAACGTGCTGGACGCCGCCGGCCACCTGGACCCGGTGATGCTGGCCGCCGTGCGCCGCGCCGCGCCCACGGTGCTGCGCTATCCCGGCGGCGCGCAGTCCGACGCCTACCACTGGGAACGCGGCGTCGGGCCGATGGGCACGCGCGGCGACAACGAGCATGTCAACGCCCGCCGCCCGCAGCGCACGCGCTTCGGCACGCGCGAGTTCCTGGAACTGTGCGAGGCCACCGGCGCCGAGCCGCTCATCACGCTGAACCTGGCCACCGGCACGCCGGACGAGGCCGTGCGCTGGTGGCGCGTGTTGAACGGGCCGCAGCGGATGGTGTCGTCCGTCACGGGCCGGCCCCTGCCGCGCGTGGCCTTCTGGGAACTGGGCAACGAGCCCTACCTCACGCAGGAGCGGCCCGACCTGGCGGTGTCGCCCACGGAGTTCGCGCGCCGCGCCGACGCGTTCATCGCGGCGCTGCGGGCCGTCGAGCCGGCCGCGGTCATCGGCCTGCCGCTGGTGAACGATACCCGCAACGGTATCCCCATGACGCACCGCTTCGGTTTCGCGCGCACGGTGCTGGGCGCGCTGCGCGGGCGCGTCGATTTCATCTCGCTGCACGACGCCTACCTGCCGTTCGCGGGCGCGGGGCCGCGCGGGGCGCCGCCATCCGCCGACGCGCTGTACCTGGGCGCCATGGCCGCCACGCGCGCCGTGGCGGGCGACTGGGCCGCGATGCGCCGGCTGGTGGAGGACGTGCGACCGGGCGGCATGCTGCCCATCGCCATCACCGAATACCACGCGATGTTCACGCTGGGGCAGGGCGCCACCGACCACCTCATCACCAGCCCGGCCGCGGGCCTGGCCGTGGCCGACCTGCTGCGCCTGTTCGCCACCACGCCCCAGGTGCTGCTGGCCGCGCAGTGGTCGTTGTCGGGCAACTGGTGGTGGGGCCGCATGGACGGCCAGGGCCGCGACCGGCCCGTGGCCGCGGCCTTCGTGCTGATGGACAGCGTGCTGCGCGGGCGCGTGCAGCCCGTCGTGGTGCAGGCGCCGACGATGGCCACGCCGTCGATCGGCCAGGTGGCCGCGGTGCCCGCGCTGCCCGTGCTGGAAGTGCTGGCGTGCCGCGACGGCGACAGGCTGCGGATGGCGCTGATCCACAAGCACCCGCGGGCGGTGCTGGAGGTGGTGGTGCGCATCGACGGCAGCGCCGTGCGCGACGTGCGGCGGCGCAGCTGGTCCGCCGTGGAGCCGATGCGTGCGCGCGACGACGGCGACGAGGGCGGCTGGGCGCCCGGGGTGGATGCGGTGGAGGAGTCGGGCGCCGGGGGGCTGCGGCTGGTGCTCGGCCCCGCCAGCCTGACCGAACTCTGGTGCCAGGCATCCCCTGTGGCCTCCTCCGGAGGGAACAGGTGATGCCTGGCACCACGCCCCTCCGCCGCCTGCGCTTGGGCGTGGATTTCCACACCTTCGACGGCCTCTTCCAGGGCAGCCGCAGCCACCTGCTGGGCCTGTACGCCGAGGTCATCACGCGCGCCCCCGACATCGACTTCGTCTTCCTGGTCGGCGATCCGGACCGGCTGCGCGCCGCGCATCCGTCGTTCGCGTCGGCCAACGTCTCGATCGAGCGCACTCCCCACGTCAACGGCGCGCTGCGCCTGCTGTGGCAGCTGGCCGCCTGCCAGCGCCGCCTGCGCCTGAACCTGCTGCACGTGCAGTACCGCGGCCCGCTGTTGCCCGCGGGCCCGGTGGCCGTCACCGTGCACGACACGCTGTTCGAGACGCACCCGCAGTTCTTCACCTCGCGCTTCGCCCGCTTCGCGCGCGTCACGGGCCGCCGCGCGGTGCGCCTGGCGGCGCTGCTGTTCACGGTCAGCGACTGGTCGCGCGGCGAGATGGCGCGCCTGTACGGCATCGCGCCGGATCGCATTGTCGTCACCCCTAACGCCGTGGACCGCACGCGCTTCCACCCGGTGCCGATGTACGACGCGACGGGCGACGAGCACGATCCCGACGGCGAGCGCGTGGTGCGCGCGCTGGGCCTGGAGCCCGGCGGCTACGTGCTGTCGGTCGGCCGCCTGGAGCCGCGCAAGAACCAGGCGAACCTGGTGCGCGCCCACGCGCTGCTGCCCGCGCCGCGCCTGCCGCTGGTGCTGGTGGGCCAACGCGACTTCGCGCACGACGAGGTGTTCGAGGAGATCGCGCGCCTGGGTCTCCAGGACGAGGTGCGCGTGCTGGAACGCGTGGACGACGCCGCCTTGCCGGCGCTGCTGCGGCATGCGCGGCTGTTCGCGTACCCCAGCTTCGCCGAGGGCTTCGGCATGCCCGTGGTGGAGGCGATGGCCAGCGGCGTGGCCGTCGTCACGTCCGACACGACGGCGCTGGCGGAGGTGTCGCAGGGCGCGGCGCTGACGGCGGACCCCACGGACCCGGCGGCCATCGCGGCCGCGCTGCGCACGCTGCTGGCGGACGACGGCCAGCGGGCGCTGCGGGCCCGCGCCGGCGTGGCGGCGGCGGGCCGGTATCGCTGGGACGTGGCGGCCGATGCGTTCCTGGGCGCGGTGCGCGCCTGGTGGCGTGCGCGATGATGCGCACTTCACGACCGCCCGCCACCATGCCCCGCATCTTCCGCATCGCGCCCTGGTTCCTTGCTCCCCTGCTGATCGCCGGCGTGACCGCCTGCTCCGCAGGTGGCGCGCCGCCGCAGCCCGTGCGCGTCGACCTGCCGCGAGAGCGGGCCGCACCCGGCAGCACGTTCGCCGTCACCCGTTCCCTGGAGGTCGAGGTGCCGGCGCAGGCCTTGCCCGGCCTGGTCGATCGCCTGGTCGCCCAGTGCCGCGCGGACACCGCCGATGCCTGCGAGCTGCTGAATTCGGACCAGTCCACGCGACCCGAGCTCGTGGCCAACCTGCGCCTGCGCGCGGCGCCCGCCGGCGTAGCGGCGCTCGTGCGCACTGCCGCCGAGGCGGGCACCGTGACGGGTCAGTCGACATCGGCCGAAGACCTGGCCGCCCCCGTGGCCGACAACGCGCGCAAGCTGGTGCAGCTGAAGGACTACGCCGCGCGGCTGCGCGCACTGCAGGCCGCCACCACGCATGACGTCGAGGCCGCCATCCGCCTGCAGAAGGAGCTGTCGGAGGTCGAGACATCGCTGGAGGACGCTGCCGGAACCGAGGCGCAGCTGCGCCGTCGTATCGACACGCAGCTGCTGAACCTGCACCTGGAGAGCGTGCGCCACGCCGGCCTGGCGGCGCCGATCGGGCGCGCGGTGGACCGGTTCACCGAGAACCTGTCGGAGGGCGTGGCCGGGTTGATCAGCGCCGCGGCCTTCCTCGGGCCGGCCATCGTGGTGATCGGCGCCGTGACGTGGGCGGTGCTCCGCTGGCGTCGCCGCCGGCGCGGGGTGAAGGCATGAAGGGTGTGAAGGCGTGAAGGCGGGAGCCTGAAGACCGATCCCCGGCCTCACGTCCCCAGCAACACGATCAACGCCCCGGCCCCGCCCTGCGGCCCCACCGCCTGCGCGAAGGCGATCACCTCGCGCCGCTGCGCCAGCCAGCGCTGCACCTTGGCCTTCAGCACCGGCTCCTTGCCCGGCGAGCCGTGGCCCTTGCCGTGCACCACGCGCAGGCAGCGCAGGCCGCGTTGCTCCGCGCCGCGGATGAACTGCGCCAGCGCCTCGCGCGCCTCCTCGCGCCGCAGCCCGTGCAGGTCCAGCTGGTCCTGGATGGCCCACTGCCCCTTGCGCAGGCGTGCCAGCACGTCGGCGTGGACGCCCGGGCGGCGGAAGCCCAGGCCGTCGTCCGTCAGCAGCAGGGATTCCACGTCCACCTCGTCCGACATGGCCTCGGCCAGCGCGGCCTGCTCGTCCAGCACCTTCTGGCGCGGCTCGGGCGCGGGCGGCGCGCGGCGCAGGTCCGCGCGCGGTGCGCCCGCGCCCGTGGCCTTCAGCGCGTTGACCGGCCCCACGGCCAGCTGGAAGGCCTTCTGCTGCTGATCCCGCTGCCGGCGCTCCGCCTCCTCGCGCTGGCGCTGCGCCGCCGCCTCGCGTTCGGCCTTCGCCATCGCGTCCCGCAGGGACCCCAGGTCCTGCAGGCTCGTCACCTTCTTCACAACAACCCCCGCTCCGCGAAACTCACCACGCACCCGGCCCCCACCACCAGGTGGTCCAGCACCCGCACGTCCACCAGCTGCAGCGCCGTGCGCAGCGATTGCGTCAGCGCCTCGTCCGCCCGGGACGGCTCGGCCACGCCGGACGGGTGGTTGTGCGCCAGTATCACCGCCCCGGCGTTGAGCAGCAGCGCCTGGCGCACCACCTCGCGCGGATAGACGCTCGTCTGGGCCAGGCTGCCGCGAAAAAGGTCCTTCATCTCGATCAGCCGGTGCTGCGCGTCCAGGTACAGCACCGCGAAGACCTCCACGGGCAGCCCGCCCAGCCGCAACGCCACGAAATCCTTGACCTTCTGCGGCGCATCGAACACCGGCGCCGCCCGCAGGCCCTGCGCCAGCGCGCGCCGCACCATCTCCAGCACCGCGGCCAGCTCGGCCCGCTTGGCCGGGCCCAGGCCGGGCAGGGGCGGCGCGCCGGGGCCCGCGGGCGCGTGCACCAGCCCGGCCAGCCCGCCGTGCGCCGCCAGCAGGTGCTCGGCCAGCTGCAGCACCCCCTGGCCGCGCACGCCGGTGCGCAGCATCAGGGCCAGCAGCTCGGCATCGGCCAGGGCGGCGGGGCCGCGGGCCAGCAGCTTCTCGCGCGGGCGCAGGGGGGCGGGCAGGGTCTTGAGGGACATGGCGGCGGTAAAATCGGGGATTCCCCAGTATGGGTCGGGCCTTCCGCGCCGCCCCGCGCCAACGGCCCGATTGCCACCGTGAACACCGTCCAGCCCACCTCGTTCCTGACCCTGCACTACCGCCTGGCCGGCCCGGACGGGGCGGACGTCGTCTCCACGTTCGACGACAAGCCCGCCACGCTGTCGCTGGGCGCGGGCCAGCTGGCCCCCGCCATCGAGGCCTGCCTGCTGGGCCTGCCCGAGGGCGCGCGCCAGACCTTCCACCTGGAGGCCGGCGTGGCCTACGGCGAGCGCAACGCGGACATGCTCCAGCGCGTCAGCCGCGCGCTGCTGGCCGAGCACGGCGATCCGGACGAGGAGTACCACGCGGGCGACGTCGTCGAGTTCCCCACGCCGGACGGCGCGGGCAAGTTCGCCGGCGTCGTGCGCCAGGTGGGCGACGACTGGCTGCTGTTCGACTTCAACCACCCCCTCGCCGGCCAGCCCGTGACGTTCGAGGTGCAGCTGATCGGGGTGCTCTGATGACCACGCACGACACCCCGCCCGGGCCCATCGCCGAGGTGCTGCTGGCCGAGCCGCGCGGCTTCTGCGCCGGCGTGGACCGCGCCATCGAGATCGTGGAGCGCGCGCTCGAGAAGTTCGGCGCGCCCATCTACGTGCGCCACGAGATCGTCCACAACACCTACGTCGTGAACGACCTGAAGGCCAAGGGCGCCATCTTCATCGAGGACCTGGCCGACGTGCCCGCCGGCGCCACGCTGGTGTTCTCGGCCCACGGCGTGTCGCGCGCGGTGCGCGACGAGGCCGCGCAGCGCGGCTTCTCGATCTTCGACGCCACCTGTCCCCTCGTCACCAAGGTGCACGTGGAGGTCAGCAAGCTCGCGCGCGAAGGGTATGAGTTCGTGATGATCGGCCACAAGGGCCACCCCGAGGTGGAAGGCACGATGGGGCAGCTGAGCGACGGCATCTACCTGGTGGAGGACGTGCCCGACGTCGACCGCATCCACGTGCGCAACCCCGACAAGCTGGCCGTGGTCACCCAGACCACGCTCAGCGTCGACGACGCGGCCGCCATCCTGCAGGCCGTCAAGCGCCGCTTCCCCAACGTGCGCGAGCCCAAGAAGCAGGACATCTGCTACGCCACGCAGAACCGCCAGGACGCCGTCAAGTTCATGGCGCCCAAGGTGGACGTGGTGGTGGTGGTGGGCAGCCCCACCAGCAGCAACAGCAACCGCCTGCGCGAGCTGGCCGAGCGCCTGGGCACGCCCGCCTACATGGTGGACGCCGCCGACGACCTGCAGCCTGCGTGGTTCGAGGGCCGCTCGCGCGTGGGCCTCACGGCCGGCGCCTCGGCGCCGGACATCCTGGTGCAGCAGGTGATCGACCGCCTGCGCGCCCTCGGCGCCACCAGCGTGCGCACCATCGACGGCGTGAAGGAGACGGTGGAGTTCCCGCTGCCGCTGGGCCTGGGCGACCGCAGCATGGCGGCCGTCCGCGCGTCCCGATCTTGACGACGACGCCACCCCTCGCCTGATACCGCCGCAAGGCGCGCCGCCCCCCGGGCCGTGCCGCGCCCGCCGCCCGAACACCGCCAAGATCCGAAAGAGCCCACACCATGCTGGACATCACCCTGCTGCGCCGCGAACTGCCTCACGTCATCGCGCGCCTGGAACACCGCAAGAACCCGCAACCCTTCCTGGACGTCGCGCGCTACTCGGCGCTGGAGGCCGAGCGCAAGACGCTGCAGACCCGCACCGAGGAACTGCAGGCCCGCCGCAACAGCCTCAGCAAGCAGATCGGCGTGCTGAAGGGCAAGGGCGAGGACACCGCGCCCGTGATGGCCGAGGTGGCCGGCATCGCCGATGAACTGAAGGCCGGCGCCGAGCGCCTGGACGCGCTGCAGGGCGAGCTCAATGACCTGCTGATGGGCGTGCCCAACCTGCCCGACGAGAGCGTGCCCGCGGGCGCGGACGAGACCGGCAACGTGGAGCTGCGCCGCTGGGGCACGCCGCGCACGTTCGACTTCCCCGTCAAGGACCACGTGGACCTGGGCGCCCCGCTGGGCCTGGATTTCGACACGGGCGCCAAGCTCTCGGGCGCGCGCTTCACGTTCCTGCGCGGCCCGGTGGCGCGGCTGCACCGCGCGCTCGCGCAGTTCATGCTGGACACGCACACCACGCGGCATGGCTACACCGAGTGCTACACGCCCTACATCGTCAACCGCGAGATCCTGGAAGGCACCGGCCAGCTGCCCAAGTTCAAGGAGGACATGTTCTGGGTCCTTCGCGGCGGCGACGAGGCGCAGCCCGAGCAGTACCTGATCTCGACCTCGGAGATCTCGCTCACCAACACGGTGCGCGAGCAGATCCTGCCGCTGGAGCAGCTACCCGTGAAGCTCACGGCGCACAGCCCGTGTTTCCGCTCGGAGGCGGGCTCGGCCGGCCGCGACACGCGGGGCATGATCCGCCAGCACCAGTTCGACAAGGTGGAGATGGTGCAGGTGGTGCACCCCGACACCAGCATGCAGGCGCTGGACGAGATGACGGGCCAGGCTGAAGTGATCCTGCAGCTGCTGGGCCTGCCCTACCGCACGGTGCTGCTGTGCGGCGGCGACATGGGCTTCGGCGCCGTGAAGACGCACGACATCGAGGTGTGGGTGCCCGCGCAGGGCACCTACCGCGAGATCAGCTCGTGCTCGAACATGGGCGCGTTCCAGGCCCGCCGCATGCAGGCGCGCTTCCGCAACGCCGCCGGCAAGCCCGAGCTGGTGCACACGCTGAACGGCTCGGGCCTGGCCGTCGGCCGCACGCTGGTGGCCGTGCTCGAGAACTACCAACAGGCCGACGGCTCGGTCGTCGTGCCCGAGGCCCTGCGGCCCTGGATGGGCGGCGTCGAACTCCTGAAGGCCTGAGCACCATGGACTACCCCACCTGGGACCCCGCCAGCAACAACTCGCCGCTCTCCGACGAGGAGCTCGGCGCGCTGGACGAGCTGCTGGCCACGCTGCCCGTGGACGGCGCGATGACGCTGGACGGCATGGACGGCTACCTCACCGCGCTGCTGGTGGGCCCCGTGCCGCTGGCCACGCAGAAGACCGGCGACTGGCTGCCCGCGGTGTGGGGCGGCGATCCGGAGCCCGGCTCGGCCGCGCCCTTCGCCAGCAACCAGAAGAAGAAGCGCACCACGGTGCTGCTGCTGCGCCACCTGCAGGCGTTGCACGTGCAGCTGTCGACGGACGCGGCCAACTGGGAGCCGGTGTTCAGCGTGGCGGAAGGCCCCGAGGCCATCGGCGGCGAGCTGGCCGATGCCACCGAGTGGTGCCTGGGCTTCCTGCAGGCCACCGACCTGGCGCCCGAAGCGTGGTCCCCGCTGTTCGACGACCCCACGCTGGGCCCGCTGCTGGCGCCGATCCGGTTGCTGGGGGAGGGCGAGGACGAGGGTGAGGAGGGCGCGCGCGGCGACGCCTCGTCCGCCGGCGAGGACGACGACAGGCTCGACCTCGACGACCCCGCCGTGCGCGACGAGCTGAGCCGCGCCGCCGCGGAGGCCGTGCTGGCCCTGCATGCCCGCGCCCGCTGACGATCGCGCCACCGGCCCCACGGGCGCGGCCTCGCCCGCGCCCGACCGCGAACCCGCGCCCGCGCTGGAGAGCCTGAGCCCGCTGGAACGCGAGGTGCTGGCGGCGCTGGCGCTGGGCGCCGCGCCGCGCACGCGCGGCTGGTTGCAGGATGCGATGAAGGTGCCCGCGCTGCGTGCGCCCGGCACGCTGGCGCCGTCGCAGGACCAGATGCGCCTGGTGATGCAGAACCTGCAGGCCACGCACTGCATCGTCGGCGAATCGCGCCGCATCGGCTTCTGGGGGGTGACGCCGCGCATCGCCGCGCGGGTCTACCGCGAACTGCTGGACCGGGTGGACGCCCGCGACCTGCGCGATGCGCTCGCGCACGCCGACCAGCACGCGTCGCCGTCGTACGGCTCGGGCTGGCAGGGGCCGCGCCACGTCTCGATCGAGGCCCTGCGCGCGCGCCTGCGGCTGGAACTCTTCACCGGCAGCACGCCGTCCCAGGTGATGTCGCTGCTGCGGCCGATGCACCTGGACGCGGACGACGAGCGCCAGCTGGTGGACGATGCCGTCGCGGAACTGGCCGACGACACGCTGTTCGAGGCACTGCATCCCGATCTGCAATGCGGGCGACTGGCGGGGGCGTTGGCCCACCTGGTCGCGACGCTCAACACCGGCCTGGACCTCTCGCCCGCGCGGGTGGTCGAGCGCGCGCGGGCGCGTGTCGCGGCCGCGCCCGTGGGCACGTCGGCGGTGGCGGACCTGCTGCGCGTCGAGCTCGCGCTGTACCTCCTGCTCGCCGCGGCGCCTGCAGGCACCGGCAATGCCTGGCAGGCGGAGATCGAGGCCCTGCTGGCCGATGAATCGCTGTTCGTGCAGCACGAGCCCGGCCTGCGCGCCGCGCTGCTGGGCGCCGTGCATGCACGGCGCGCGGAATGGGCGCAGGCGGAGGCGAGGGTGGAGGAAGGCCTGGCCGCGCGCCGCAAGGCCACCGGCAAGCGCCGCGGCCTGCTGCCTGCTTCCGTCTCGCTGCTGTACGTGCAGGCCTTGCTGGCCCAGGGCGGCGCCGCGCGCCTGGACAAGGCGCTGAAGTACTGCCTGGCCGAAGGCGGCAAGCGCGAGCCTGCGCTCGATACCCCCCTGGGGTACGTCTCGCTGGCCCTGAAGATGCGCATGGGCGACATGCCGCGCCATCCCGAGGCCTTCCGCCCCCACGTGCAGCAGCCCTGGGACCACCGCCCCACGGCCACGCGCGCGTCCCCGCAGGACCTGCCGCGCTGGCTGATGCGCGCCTGGCTGAAGGACGGCCCCGAGCAGGAGCCCCTGTCCACCCGCGAGCTCGAGGCCGCCGAGCGCCTGGGCGCGGACCTGCGCGACGCGGGCCTCGCAGGCCTGGCCGCGCAGCTCGACGCCGCCCTGCAGGTGCTGGCCGGGCAGACCGCGCCGGTCGACTTCTTCGTGCGCAGCGGCGTGGAGCGTTGGCAGGCCGCGCTGCAGGCGCTGGCGGCCATCGCCGAACCCGCCGCCGGCGCGCCCGGCCCCGCGGGCGCGGGCGCGGAGCCCGAGACGCGCATCGTCTGGGTGCTGGAGTTGGGCGCCGACGGCCACCCGCTCGAGCTGCAAGCCCAGGAGCAGAAGCGCGGCACGCGCGGCTGGGGCAAGCCCAAGGAGATCCCGCTGTCGCGGCTGCAGCGCGCCGGGGCCACGGTGCTGCCGCGCGACGCGCCCGTCGTGAACGCGCTGCGGCAGGAGCCCTATGGCCGCGCGTGGCGCCTGGACCTGGCCAGCGCGCTCGCGGGCCTGGTGGGGCATCCCTTCGTGGCGTTCCATGATTCGCCGGAGCAGTTCGTCACGCTGACGGAAGGCGCCGCGTCGCTGGACGTCGTCGACCAGGGCGAGCGCCTGCGCGTGCGCATCCAGCCGTCGCTGCGCGTCACGGCGTCGGAGGCCACCCCGCGCTGGGCCGCCACCGCGGAACGCGAGCGCGAGCTGGACGCGTTGCGCGCCGTCACCGTGTGGCGCGACAGCCCCAGCCGCGCGCGCCTGATCCGCCTCAGCCCCGCGCAGAAGCGCGTGGCGCAGTTGCTGGGCCCCGAAGGCCTGGAGATCCCGCGCCGCGGGGCCGAGCAGCTGCAGCAGGTACTGGCCAGCCTGGGCAGCCACTTCCAGATCCACGCGGACGACGCGGTGCAGGCCCTGGCCACGCGCGAGGTGCCGGCCGAATCGCGCCTGCGCGCCGAGCTGCAGCCCGTGGGCCCGGGCCTGCAGGTGCGCCTGCTGGCCGCGCCGTTCGGCCAGGAGCACGCCGCGCACGGCCCGCGCCTGGTGCCCGGTCGCGGCCGGGCGCGCCTGGTCACCACGCTGGACGGCGAGACGCTGGGCGTCAACCGCGACCTGGCGCTGGAACGTCGCCACCTCGACGATGTGCTGGACGCCTGCCCGATGCTGCTGGAGCCGGGCGAGGACGCGCCGTGCGAGTGGCAGCTGGACGCCCCCGACGACGCGCTGGCGCTGGTGGAGCGCCTGCACCAGCACCACGCCATCGCCGCGCTGGACTGGCCGCAGGGCCGTCCCATCCGCGTGCAGCCCGCCGCGCTGGACCAGCTGATGCTCAAGGTGCGCACCGGCGAGAACTGGCTGGCGGTGCAGGGCGAGCTGAAGGTCGACGAGGAGCTGGTCGTCAGCCTGCAGCAACTGATCGCGGTGGGCGCCTCCAGCCGCAGCCGCTTCGTGCCGCTGGGCGAGGGCCGCTTCGTCGCGCTCACGCAGGAGCTGCGCGAGCGCATCGACGACCTGGCCGTCGTGGCCGAACAGCAGGCCGGCATTGCCGGCAACCTGGCCGAGCTGCGCGTGCCCACCGTGGCCGCGCCGTGGCTGCAGGCGGCCGCGCTGGGCGCCCGCACCGAATACGACGCGGGGTATGCGCGCCAGCTGCGCCGCCTCGATGAAGCGCGCACCGTCGTGCCCGCCGTGCCGTCCACGCTGCAGGCCCAGCTGCGGCCATACCAGGAGGAAGGCTTCGAGTGGGCCATGCGCCTGGCCCACGCCGGCCTGGGCGGCTGCCTGGCCGACGACATGGGCCTGGGCAAGACGCTGCAGGCGCTGGCCGTGCTGCTGTCGCGCGCCGCCGGCGGCCCCGCGCTGGTGGTGGCGCCCACGTCGCTGATGGGCAACTGGCGCGCGGAGGCGGCGCGCTTCGCGCCGTCGCTGAACGTCATCGTGCACGCCGAATCCGGCGCGGCCGGCGAGCGCACCGCGCGCATCGCGTCACTTGGCTCGCGCGACGTGCTGCTGGTGTCGTACCCGATGCTGTGGATCGACGGCGAGCACTTCGCCGCCCGGCCCTGGCACACGCTGGTGCTGGACGAGGCGCAGGCCATCAAGAACGCCAGCGCCAAGCGCAGCCAGGCCGTGTTCGCGCTGCGCGCCGACTTCCGCCTGGCGCTCAGCGGCACGCCCATCGAGAACCGCCTGGGCGAGCTGTGGTCCATCATGCGCGCCTGCAACCCCGGCCTGCTGGGCAGCATGGCCCGCTTCAACGAGCGCTTCGCCAACCTGATCGAGCGCCAGCACGACCGCCACGCGCAGCGCACGCTGCGCCGCCTGATCGGCCCGTTCCTGCTCCGCCGCACCAAGGCCGAGGTGCTGGCCGACCTGCCGCCCCGCACCGAGCTCGTGCTGAAGATCCAGCCCGACGAGGCCGAGCGCGCGCACTACGAGGCCCTGCGCCGCGAGGTGCTGGTGGACGCCGAGAAGAGCCTGTCCGGCGACGGCGCGGGCCAGGCGCACCTCAACATCCTGGCCGGCCTCACGCGCCTGCGCCGCGCCGCCTGCGACCCGCGCCTGGTGAGCCCGCAGCTGAAGATGGCCGGCGCCAAGGTGCAGGCCTTCGCCGAGCTGGCGCAGGAGCTGGTGGCCAACGGCCACAAGGCGCTGGTCTTCAGCCAGTTCGTCGACTTCCTGAAGCTGCTGCGCGAACCGCTCGATGCAGCGGGCATCGCCTACCAGCACCTGGACGGCAGCACGCCGGCCGCCGAACGCACGCGGCGCGTCGATGCCTTCCAGGCCGGCGAGGGCCACCTGTTCCTCATCAGCCTGAAGGCCGGCGGGTTCGGGTTGAACCTCACGGTGGCCGACTACGTCGTCATCGCCGACCCGTGGTGGAACCCCGCGGCGGAGGACCAGGCCAGCGGCCGCGCGCACCGCATCGGGCAGCAGCGGCCGGTGACGGTGTATCGCCTGGTGGCGCAGGGCACGCTGGAAGAGCGCATCGTCGACATGCACGCGGCCAAGCGCGAGCTGGCGGACAGCGTGCTGGAGGGCGGCGACCTGAAGGCGCTGCCGTCGGCGGACGAGCTGCTGGCGTTGATGCGGGACGAGAAGGAATCGCCGTAGTGTGCCGGATAGGGTCTGGCATTGCGCCTTGCCCCCTTGGTGGGGCGAGGCGCAATGCCTGACCCTCGACCACGCCACAGAAAGCAAAAACGGCGCCCCAGCGCCGCCTCCGACTTGCACACCTCGAAAAAATTCAGCTAGAATCCGTGATTCCCATCGACCATGGGCACCAGGATTTCAGGAGAGGTGGCAGAGTGGTCGATTGTACCTGACTCGAAATCAGGCGTACCGCAAGGTACCGTGGGTTCGAATCCCACCCTCTCCGCCATGACAATGCCCTGACACGGTGTAAACAAACGCCAAGTGTCAGGGCATTTTGCTTGAGCCCACGTCGATCATCGCGCCGAAGCAGCTGGCGACATGGCTTGCATTGCGGCGTTGTAGCGCGCAGCCACTTGCGGCACGTGCGAATGGGCAAATGCCTTGTAGCGCCGTTCGACGGAATCGTAGGTCAGCGAACTTGTCCAGGTGACGCCGCGATGATCGACATAGGACGCGTTCTTGCCGCCAAAAAAGGGCAATACGGCAACGACCTTCCTGGAAATATCCGGCGATTGACCGGGCTGAAGCATCTGCAGGAACGAGTCCGTCACCGAGTCCACGTCGGCTTCCGAGAGCCGTGGCGATGCGCTGAAGTTGAATTCCGCCTGCGGAACGAAAATGATGCGTTGATGTGACGCGTCCATCTTGGCGAGCAGCTGGTTGAGGTACCCGCGGTACTCCGCCTGGAAATTCGTGGTGCTCGGATACCAGTCGAAGCCCACCCAGTCAGCTTTGGACGGAAAAGCGGCGAACCTCGAATCGACCAGCGCGGGCTTGGCTTCAACCATGCCCACAGGCGGCGTGAATGGCAAGAATGCCTGCTTGACGTGCGCGATCACCATGTTGATGTAGCTTCCAGCAACCGCGTACGACGCAGTCTGTGGATGCGCGGGATCCGGACACTTCGGGCCGTTGCCGGCAGAGTTCTTCATGATGAAGAGCTTGTACGATGGCTCGTCCATGTAGACGACACCGAGATAGCCAGCGAGGTTCTGGCTCTTGAGTTTCGCCACCCAGGCGTCAAAGGCACGGGCATCCGGGAGGGCAGCGCAACCGTCGGGCGGCGAGAAGTATTGTTCAAACCACCCATTGACCCAAGCCTTGATACCCGCCTGACCATTTCGACGCAAGCTATCAAGATCGTTGTGATCGATTTCCATGAGATTGACGTCGACCGACCGGTAACTCGTGCTATCGGCCTGCCGCGCGTACATGTAGCCGAAGAAGTCGACGGCCGGCGCTCGTTGCATGCACGTCGCCATTGCCGCACCGAGCACGAGCCTCACCGTCTGTGATCGATTCATGGTGGACCTCGGTTGATTGTTGCGATGAATGGGAAGGCACAGCCACCTAGGGCGGCGTGCATGGCGGCCGGCGCGCCATGAAAGAACCACGCGGGTCTCGACAGTCACCCGCCCGCGAAAAGCCAAGCAAGAACGGGCCCGTCGGGCCCGTTCTGCGTTTCCGCCGAGGCGTTCAGTGGCCCGCCGCGTCCGCCGCCGCTGCATCCGCCTGCGCCTTCTCCATGATCGTTCGCATCCGCGGCATCAGCGCCTGCATCCGCGCCTGCGAACCCGCCATCACGGTCTGCATCAGCTGCGGCAGCTTCGTGATCGCGGCCTGCCCGGCCGGGGTCGCGTAGAAGTTGATCATGGCGGTGATCTCCTCCTCCGTGAAGGTCTTCTGGTAGGCGTCCAGCATCTCGGGCTCCATCACCGCCCAGTTGTACTCGCGGCGAACCATCCCCATCATCTCCGACATCGCCTGGGCCTCGATGCGCTGGCGCGCGGCTGACGCGCCACGGTCCTTGGCATCGCGCGCGAAGACCTGCGACAGCGACTTCTGCATGGTGGCGTACATGTTGTCGACCATGGCGTCGGCATGCAGCAGCTGGAACAGCGCCTGCAAGGATTCACGGCTGGCCGGGGCCGCCTGTGCGGGGCCCGCCAGGACCCAGGAGAGGGCCAGGGCCAGGACGGCCGGGTGGAAGCGGGAGGTGGTCATCGCGCCAGTGTGAGCGCGCTGCGCGGCGCCGTGAATCCGCATTCACCATGCCCCAAACGGCATCCAGATGTGTCGGGCGGGCCCCCCGGGCACCCCACGTGCCAAGCGGGTCGGGTTCGGCCGATTGCGGCTTGAAGCATCCCATTCCAACTTCCGGAGTCCCCCCATGTCCACGCGCCACCTCCTCGCCGCCGCCGCCGTCGCCCTCATGGCCGCCGCCTGCACCACCACGCCCAACCTCGCCACCGACACCACCATCGCCGCCAAGCGCGAGAGCATCGATGCCGACGCGGATGCCGCGATCAAGAGCCTGCAGACGCAAGTGCCCGCGTCGCGCGAGCTGCTGGCCCAGGCCCACGGCGTCCTGGTGTTCCCGCGCGTGATCTCCGCGGGCCTCGTCGTCGGCGGCTCGCATGGCCGCGGCGTGCTGCGCACCGGCAACACCACCGCGGGCTACTACAACGCCACGGGCGCCAACGTCGGCCTCGTCGCGGGTGCCGATTCGAAGGAAGTCTTCGTCCTGTTCATGACGCAGGACGCCCTGGACCGCTTCGTCAACAGCCACGGCTGGACGGCCGGCGTGGACGCCTCCGTCACGTTCCTGAAGGTCGGCGCCGACGGCACCGTCACCACGCAGACCGTGCAGCAGCCCATCGTGGGCTTCGCGCTGTCGAACGCGGGCCTGATGGCCAACCTCAGCATCGAAGGCATGAAGTTCACGCGCGTCGACAACTGATCGCGGTCGCGGGATGCAGGAGCGGCCGTGCCGCGCCTGCCCCGCAAGCGAGACAAGCAGCAGAATACGGGCCCTCGCGGCCCGTTTTCCATTCCGCCATGCGTGCGCTCCTCGAGTCGGCCATCACGTTCCTGCTGGGTCTCGCCGGGGTTCTCCTGGTGGTCATCCTGTGGGGCTGGTACGTCCTGGGCCGGTTCGTGGACGACGGCGAACTGGGCGACAAGCAACGGTGGGCCAACCTGCAGGCCACTGCGCAGCGCGTCGGCGCGCCCGCGCACGCGCAGGCCGTCCTGGTCCGGCATGTCGCCAGCACCGATCTCGCCGTGCTCGGCCTACCCGCGCGCGACGACCCCCATCACCTGGCATGGATCGGACTGAACCAGAAGGACAGCCAGAACCGCCCGGTGGAACTGGGCGAGGCTCGTGAGATCCATCTCGATTGCGCCCGGATGGCCGGCCTCCTCGCCTCGGTGGATGTGCTGCCGGAAGTCGCGGCCAGGCTCGAACCGAAGGTGCATTGCCCGATGCACATGGCCGCAAGCTGAACCACGCCTGAAGCGCGCTGTCCCTCCCCGTACAAGCCCGAGCCAGCCGACATACGTCCAGCGGTATCGTCCGGCCGCGGCCCGGCCCTGCACGACCCCCGTCATGCGGGCGAGAGCCGCATCCCGAGACTCCCCCAGAGGACGACATGACCCGCCCCTCCCGCATCGCCGCCCCCGCGGCCGTCACCCTGGCCGTGGCCCTCGCCATCGCCGCCCTGGCGGCCCCCGCGCAAGCCGCCCCCCTGGCCGGCATCCACCTGCCGGCCTCCGTCGCCGACCACAGCGCGCAGCGGCTCGCGGCCACCGACGCGTCGAAGACGATGCACGTCGCCATCGCCCTGCCGATGCGCAACGGCGCCGCGCTCGATGCGCTGCTGCGCGACCTGTACGACCCCGCCAGCCCGAACTTCCGCCACTTCCTCACCACGCCGGAATTCACCGAGCGTTTCGGCCCGACGGCGGACCATTACGAACGCGCCCTCCGCTGGTTCGCCGAGCAAGGCCTCACCATCACCGCCCGCTCGGCCAACCGCTACCTCATTGAGGCAGATGCCCGCGTGGACGTGCTGGAGCGCGTGCTGCACGTGAAGTTCAACGAGTACCGCCATCCGACGGACGCCCGCACCTTCACGGCGCCCGATCGCGAGCCCACGCTGGACCTGGACGTGCCCGTGCTGCACGTGCTGGGCCTGGACGACGAGACGCTGCCCACCCCGCGCCTGAAGCGCCTGTCGCCGGAAGCGGCCGCGGTGGCGACCAGCCCCGTGCAGGGCTCGGCCCCGGGCGGCTGGTACCTGGGCAGCGACATCCGCGCGGCCTACTACGGCAGCGGGCCGTTGGATGGCACGGGACAGAAGGTGGGCCTGATGGAGCTGGCGGCCTACAACCCGTCCAGCATCACGACCTACTTCCAAAAATTCGGCCCGCCGCTGGTCACGCAGGTGGTGCCCATCTCGGCGGACGGCGGTGCCACCAAGCCCACGTGCACCGGCAAGTGCAACGATGGCGAGCAGGCGCTGGACATCGAGTACGCCATCGCGATGGCGCCGGGCCTGTCGCAGGTGCAGGTGTACGTGTCGAAGTCGGCCGAGAGCGTGCTGAACGCGATGGCCAACGACAACACCAGCGCGCAGCTCAGCACGTCGTGGGGCTGGAAGGAGAACAAGGCCGTCGACGACCCGATCTTCCAGCAGATGGCGGCCCAGGGGCAGACCTTCCTCACCGCAAGCGGCGACTACTCCAACCTCACCAAGAGCGGCCCGTGGCCCGAGGAGAGCGCGTACGTCACCGGCGTCGGCGGCACCGACCTGCTCACCAACGGCCCGGCGGGCCCGTGGAAGAGCGAGAGCGGCTGGGTGCACAGCGCGGGCGGCCCGTCCACCGACGCGACGATCAAGATCCCGACGTACCAGAAGCCCTTCATCACGGCGGCCACCAAGGGCTCGAAGACGCTGCGCAACGTGCCCGACATCGGCGGCGACGCCAACACCGTCAACTACCTATGCGACAGCTCGGGCTGCAGCGGCGGCAGCGGCGGCACCAGCTTCGCGTCGCCCATCTGGTCGGGCTTCATCGCACTGGCCAACCAGCAGGCGGCCAGCGAGGGCAAGGGCCGCATCGGCTTCCTGAACCCGCTGGTGTACGCGATGGGCGGCAACGCGGGCACGTACGCGGCCGCTTTCCACGACGCGGTGGGCAACCAGAGCGGCAAGTACACCGCCGTGACGGGCTTCGACCTGGTGACGGGCTTCGGCAGCCCGAACGGCCAGGGGATGATCGACGCGCTGGTGAACCCCGCCCCGAGGCGCTGAACGGGCGCGAGGGGCTGCGGGCGCGGACAGGTGGACAATCCGCCCATGCGCCTCCATCCCCTGCGTCCCGCCGTCGCCCTGCCCGTCCTCCTCGCCACGCTGCTGGTGGCCTGCGCCACGCCGTACCGGCCCCAGGGCCTGGTGGGGGGTGGTTTCAGCGAGAGCTGGCGCGGTGACGACAAGGTGGTGGTGACCTTCAACGGCAGCACCGCGACGCGGCCCGCCGTGGCCGAGGACATGGCGATGCTGCGTGCCGCCGACCTGACGTTGGCGCGCGGCTACACACACTTCGCCGTGAAGCACGCGGGCGACAACGACCAGGCGGTGCACCTGGGACAGCCCCGCAACTTCTCTCCGAACGACTACATCTTCCCGTACGCCGCATTTCCCGCCGAATCGTCGACGAACAGCGGCGGCACGCTGTACACCCATGGCGCCCGGCTCTACGTCGTCCTGCTGAAGGATCCGCCCGCCGGCACGACGGGCCTGTACGACGCGCGCGCGGTGCACGCGGACCTGGGCCCGCTGTACGACGAGCAGGTCAAGCCGCCCGCGCGCTGACGCATCGACGCATGAGCGGCCGCCGTCGATGAGCTAAGTGGGCCGGCGCACAGATTCCGCCGCGCCTTCGCCCTATCGTGGCGCATGAACCGCCGACCCGATCCACGCGCGACGCCCGGTTGGCCCGCATCGGGCAGGTACCAGCCCCTTCGTGCACGCCCCGAAGCAGGCGCCCGGTGAGTCCCCGCCGTCGCGAGGTGCGCGTGCTTGAACGCGACGCCGAGTTCACCATGGGGCGCCTGCTGCAGCGCCTGGGCGCCGCCGTCGCGCCCATGCGGCGCCAGGCCTGGTTCGGTGGCGCCTGGGCCCGCGGCCGCGCGCTGGCCTCCCGCGCGCCCCTGCCGCCGCTCGCGCTCCCGGCGGCCTCCGCCGAGACATTCGACGCCGACCTGCGCCACCGGCGCACGCTGGAGGTGCTGGCGTTCGCAGCCCACGAGCTGCGCGGGCCCCTCGCGCCGCTGCGCACGGCGGCTGGCCTCCTCGGCCGGGCGGACGCGGCGCAGCTGGCATGGGCGCAGGGCGTCATCGAGCGCCAGGTGGTGCACATGGGCCGCATGATCGACGACATCCTGGACCTGGCGCGGGCCGACCGCGGCGTGCTGCGCCTGCACCGCGAAGCCGTGCAGCTCGGCGACATCCTGCAGGTGGCCGCGGCGGCCTGCCTGCCCGCGCTGGCGCGCCGCGGCCAGCAGCTGGACATCCGTGGCCTGGAGGGTGGTCATGTGCTGCACGCGGATGCCGTGCGCCTGACGCAGGTCTTCACGAACCTGCTGGACAACGCGTCCAAGTACAGCGGCGCCGGGACGACGATCCGCGTCGAGGTGGCGCCATGCCTGCCGTTCGTGGACGTGGCCGTGGAAGACGATGGCATCGGCATCGATCCCGCGGTGTTGCCCGGCGTGTTCGAACCGTTCGTGCAGGACCCGCATGCCATGCGTTTCGAGGGGAGCGGGCTGGGCATCGGGCTGGCGGTGGTGCGGCAGCTGGTGACGTCGCACGGCGGCCAGGTCACGGCCGCCAGCGGTGGCCTCGGGCGAGGCAGCCGCTTCGTCGTGCGGATGCCGGCGGGGCTGCCGGGGCCCTGAGCGGTCGCGCGCGCCGCGTGGAAGGCGTCGGGGCGCCAGCGCACAGACGGGCCGGCACACCACCCGCAGGATGGGGCATCGTCACTGTCTTGAAGGCCCGCCATGGACCCCTCCGGCCCCTTCGTCCACGTCTTCGACCATCGGGAGGACGCGCAATCCGCCGTGCAGGCGCTCGGTCGCGCAGGCCCGGGAATGAGGCGTCTGTCGATGGTGGGCAAGGGCGCGCGTCCGGGTGATCCCCCAGTCGGCTTCTATCCCGCGGGCCACCACCTGCAAGTGTGGGACGGCAGCGGCGCGTTCTGGGGTGGACTGTGGTCGTCGATGGCCGACCCAGCCGTCTTCGTGCTGCCAGGCCTGGGCGTGGTGGTGCTGGCGGGCCCGGTGGCCGCGGGCCTGGTGACGGCGCTGGAAGGGGCCTGGGTGGTCACGGGCGCGTCGGCGATGGCGGCCGCCTTCATGCAGGTGGGGGTTCCGCGCGAGCAGGCGGAGCGCCACGTGCTAGCCCTGAAGCAGGACAAGTACATGCTGCTGGTGCATGGCGTGGGCAAGGAGATCGTCCAGGCCCGGCGGATCATCGCGCACGTGACCGGTCGCCTCGCCACGGCCACCGGTTGAACGCGATGGCCACCGACCCGAGGCAGCCCGTGCTGCAGGAGATCCTGGAGCGCTTCGCCACCCCGCGCATCGCGTCGGGTGGCCGCCGATCCCGACGTGCCGCCGACCGGCGCCTGAGGGCTGCGGCCGTCCCTCCTGGCGCTCGGGCTCAGCGGCGCCGCTTGGCGCCCTCGTGGCCGTTGGGCCGGTGCGCGGCAGGCTGCTCGGGCAGGACCGGCGGCGATCCCGCGGGGCCGTTGGCACCGGCCTGCGCCGATGGCGCCAGCGGCTTCTTCCCCTTCTTCGCTTCCCGGTTGCCGTGCTGTCGTTCCTTGGACATGACATCTCTCCTGCGGCGTGCCGCGTGGTCGAGCGACCAGCATGGGGGCGGCCGCACGCGGCGTCGGTGCGGCGGCGCACGGTGCGGCGCGCGGGCGATACCCCCGGGGGCATCAGGGCACGCATCGAAATCGATGGTCATCGCGCGTCGATCGCGCGAGACTCGCGCCCATGCCGGCTGATCGCCGCCCCGTTCCACCCGCCCGCGCGCGGCGCGAGCCGGGCGCGCTGCGCGCGGGGCCGGCCGCGGCCGCGCTGGCGGGCCTGGCGCTGGCCGGCGTGCTGCTGCTGTGCTGGTGGGTGTTCGCCCCGCCCGCGGGCGAAGCGGGCGACGGCCCGGCGCGGGACGAGGCTCGCGGCCTCGCGTCCTGGGCCGACGCGGCGTCGTCCCCCGCGCCACGCGCCGTCGCGCGCTCCGTGCACCCGCCGGCGGGCCCCGCGGCCACGCCCGACGCGCTGCTGGCCACGGCCACCACCGCGGCGGGCCGCGCGGCGTCTTCTCCCGCCGGCCTCACCGCCAGCCAGTGGCAGGCGATCAGCGCCCGCATCGATCCCGGCCCCGGTCACGACGCCGAGATGGCGCGCATCGGCGCGCTGCTGGAGGACCAGCGCCGCGTCGCCCGCCTGCGCGACCTGCGCGACGCCACCGATCCCGCGTCCGTGGCCGAGCGGCGCGCACTCGCCGTTCAGCTGGACGCCGGCCTGGAGGGGCACCTGGCCCTGCGCGAGATCACCGGCCCCGAGGCCGTGCAGCTGAAGACGGCCGTGCTGGCCGACCTGGCGCCCGACCCCGCGCAGCGCGCACAGCGGCTGCAGGCGTGGCAGCAGGCGTGGTCCGGCGCGCATCCGCCCGCCGTCGCCGACCCGCGCGTGGCCGACTACCAGCGCCAGGAAGCGGCCGTCGTGGCCGATTGGCAATCCCGGCCGGCCGCCCAGCGCGACCCGGCCGAACTCGCACGGCGCCTGCAGCGCTTGCAGGTGGCCGTCTTCAACCCGGGGCCCTGAACGCCCGCGCGCGCCGCCCCGGCCCTTCGTTGCCCGCTCGCAGCCCTTGGAGGACGACCATGTCACGTGAGACGTTCCACCCGTCGACGACGATGCTGCCGCCGACCCTGCCACCCACTCCGTCCGGCGAGGCCCGCCGCCGCCGGCCGCGCGCGGTCGCCCGCTGGCTGGGCGCCTGCGCGCTCGCGCTGGCCGCCCCGGCCCACGCCGCGTGGTTCGTCTGGACGACGGTGGAGCTGCCGATGAATTCGGGCGCGTCGTGCGGCAACGGCACGCCGTACCGCTTCTTCGTCAACACGACGCCGCTGTCGTGGGACTGGACGCTGATGTTCGAGGGCGGCGGCGCGTGCTGGGACCAGCGGGCGTGCGAAGGCCAGGGCACCTACAGCGCCAGCAACCCCGACGGCATCCCGGGCGACTACCTCAGCCAGGCCAACTCGGCCGCAGGCGGCCTGGTCACGCCGTTCACGTCGCGCCTGGACCCGTTCCAGGGCGTGGAGACGCAGTCGTGGAACATGGCCTACCTGCCGTACTGCACGGGCGACGTGCACACGGGCAAGGCGGTCACGGTGTTCTCCGACGCCGACCCGGCGCACCCGCGCACGCAGCACTTCGCCGGCCAGGCCAACATCGCGGCGGCGGCCAGCTGGATCCGCCAGCACATGGGCAAGCCCAGCCGCCTGCTGCTGACGGGCTTCTCCGCCGGCGGCACCGGCTCGACGGCCAACTACGCGGTGGTGCGCGACACGCTGCAGCCGACGGGCCGCACCACGCTGCTGGCCGACTCGGGCCCGTTGTTCAACGCGCCACTGGACGGCACGCCGGCGCAGTACCCGTCGCTGCCGCTGCAGCAGAAGATCCGGTCCACCTGGGGCCTGGACGGGCCCGGCGGGATGATCCCCACGCTGAAGGCGAAGCTGCCGGCGCTGGACGTCAACAACATGGGCTCGCTCAGCCCGGCGCTAGGCGCGCGCTACCCGAACGACCGCTTCGGCTACATGCTGTACCAGGCCGACGAGATCTACTCGGGCTTCAGCTACTACGACTTCTACCCGGCCATCCAGCAGCAGCAGGACCCGCAGGTGCAGAAGCAGATGATCAACGCGCTGTGGCGACAGGACATCGCGCAGTGGACGCCGTCGCTGGCCACGCAGCCCAACATCTCGTGGTGGATCCCGTTCTTCCGCAACTTCAACGGCTCCCACTGCATGACGATCATCGACTTCTCGGGCACCGGCATCGAGGACCAGGGCTACGCGGACCTGACGCCGTTCATCAACGCCAACCTGGACCGTTACACGATCATCCGCCGCTCGGAGGTGGACCAGGTGAGCGACCTGACCCGGCCGGTGAGCCTGGCGCTCACCCTCCTGGCGATCGTGCTGGACCTGTTCGGCTGACCGCCCGGGACGGCCGATCCGCGGGAGGATCCTCTGTCACCGGACCGCGTGGCCGCGCTACCCTCGCGGCCATGCAGATCGACGACCACTCCCCCGCCCGCTGGCAATTCTGGATCGACCGTGGCGGCACCTTCACCGACATCGTCGCGCGCCGCCCCGACGGCTCGCTCACCACCGCCAAGTTGCTGTCCGAGAACCCCGAGCAGTACCGCGACGCGGCGGTGGAGGGCATCCGCCGGCTGCTCGGGCTGGATCCCGGCCAGGCCATCACGCCCGCGCTCGTGGCGTGCGTGAAGATGGGCACCACCGTCGCCACCAACGCGCTGCTGGAGCGCCGCGGCGAGCGCACGCTGCTGGTCACCACGCGCGGCTTCCGCGACGCGCTGCGCATCGCCACGCAGGCCCGCCCCAAGCTCTTCGACCGCCACATCGTGCTGCCCGAGCTGCTGTACGAGCGCGTGGTGGAGGCCGACGAGCGGCTGGACGCCACGGGCGCCGTCCTCACGCCGCTGGACCTGGACGCGCTGCGCGCCCCGCTGGCGGCCGCGCGCGCGGACGGCATCCGCGCCTGCGCCATCGTCTTCCTGCACGCCTGGCGCCAGGGCGCGCACGAGCAGGCGGTGGCCGCGCTGGCGCGCGCGCTGGGCTTCGAGCAGGTGTCGGTGTCCAGCGAGGTGAGCCCGCTGATGAAACTGGTGCCGCGCGGCGACACCACGGTGGTGGACGCCTACCTGTCGCCCATCCTGCGCCGCTACGTGGACCAGGTGGCGGGCCAGATGCCCGGCGTGCGGCTGCTGTTCATGCAGTCGTCCGGCGGCCTGACCGAGGCGCGCCGCTTCCAGGGCAAGGACGCCATCCTGTCCGGCCCGGCCGGCGGCATCGTCGGCATGGTGCGCACCGCGCTGGCCGCGGGGCACCCGAAGGTGATCGGCTTCGACATGGGCGGCACGTCCACCGACGTGTCGCACTTCGCCGCGGGGCCCGGCGGCGAGGTGGCGTTCGAGCGCGCGTTCGAGACGCAGGTGGCCGGCGTGCGCATGCGCGCGCCGATGATGAGCATCCACACGGTGGCCGCGGGCGGCGGCTCGATCATCGCGTTCGACGGCGCCCGCCTGCGCGTGGGCCCCGGCTCGGCCGGCGCCAACCCGGGCCCGGCGTGCTACCGCCGCGGCGGCCCGCTGGCCGTGACGGACGCCAACGTGATGCTGGGCCGCATCGTGCCCGAGCACTTCCCGGCCGTGTTCGGGCCGGGGGCCGACGAGCGGCTGGACCGCGACGTCGTGGTGGCGAAGTTCACCGCGCTGGCCGCCGAGATGTCCGCTGCAACGGGGCGTTCGACCACGCCCGAGCAGGCCGCCGAAGGGGCGCTGCAGATCGCCGTGGCGCACATGGCCAACGCCATCAAGCGCATCTCGGTGGCGCGGGGCCACGACGTCACCGGCTACACGCTGCAGTGCTTCGGCGGCGCGGGCGGGCAGCACGCCTGCGCCGTGGCGGACGCGCTGGGCATGACGCGCGTGCTGATCCACCCGTTCGCGGGCGTGCTGTCCGCCTATGGCATGGGCCTCGCGGACCAGATCGCGATGCGCGAGGCGTCGCTGGAGGCCCCGCTGGACGAGGCCGGCCTCGCGCGGGCGCACGCGGCCGCGGACGCGCTGGCGGAGGCGGCGTGCGCGGAGGTGCGCGCGCAGGCGGTGGCGGACGAGCGCATCGCGCTGCACCGCCGCGCGCACGTGCGCTACCAGGGCACCGACACCGCGCTGGTGCTGCCGCTGCCCCCCGCGGATGCCGACCCGGCGGCCGCCATCGCGCTGCTGCGCGCAGGCTTCGAGGCCGCGTACCGCCAGCGCTTCGCGTTCCTGATGCCCGGACGCCCGCTGGTGATCGAGGCGGTGTCGGCAGAGGCCGTGGGCCGCGGCCACGCGGAAGAGCAGGGCGGGCGGGTGGGCAGTGAGGGTCAGGCCTCAGGCCTGACCCCGCCTTCCAGGACCTCCCGCCCCACCGTCCGGATGTACACGGAACCCTCCCCCGGCGCCCCCGCCACCTGGCGCCCGGCCACCCTCTGCCCCCGCGAGTCCCTGGCCCCCGGCCAGTCCCTCGACGGCCCGGCCATCCTCACCGAACGCAACGCCACGACGGTGCTGGAACCCGGCTGGCGCGCCACGTCGGGCGCCGGCGGCACGCTGGAACTGCGCCGCGTGCAGCCGCGCGCCGCGGCGCGCGCCATCGGCACGCGGGCCGACCCGGTCACGCTGGAGGTGTTCAACCACCTGTTCATGAACATCGCCGAGCAGATGGGCTCGCGCCTGCAGAACACCGCGCACTCCGTGAACATCAAGGAGCGGCTGGACTTCAGCTGCGCGCTGTTCGACGACGCGGGCCGCCTGATCGCCAACGCGCCGCACATGCCGGTGCACCTGGGCTCGATGAGCGAGTCCATCCGCACGGTCATCGAGCGCAACCCGGCCATGCAGCCCGGCGACGTGTACGTGCTCAACGACCCGTACCACGGCGGCACGCACCTGCCGGACGTCACGGTGGTGACGCCGGTGTACCTGGAACGCGACGACAGCGACGACCGTGGCGCGCCCGACCCCGCCGCCCCCGCCGGCGCCGTGGACCCCCGCCCCACCTTCTACGTCGCCAGCCGCGGCCACCACGCCGACATCGGCGGCATCACCCCCGGCTCGATGCCGCCGTTCTCGCGCACCATCGGCGAGGAGGGCGTGCTGATCGACAACTTCCGCCTGGTGCGCGACGGCACGATGGACGAGGCCGGCCTGCTGGCGCTGCTGACGGGCGGGCCCTGGCCCGCGCGCAACCCCGCGCAGACCACGGCCGACCTGCGCGCGCAGATCGCCGCCAACGAGAAGGGCGTGCAGGAGCTGCAGGCGATGGTGGCGCAGTTCGGCCGCGACACCGTGCTGGCCTACATGGGCCACGTGCAGGACAACGCCGAGGAATCGGTGCGGCGCGTGATCGCGCAACTGGCCGCGCAGCGCGGCGAGGCGGGCGCGGCGGCGGGCGACGGCACCTTCACGCTGCCCCTGGACAACGGCGCCGTCATCCACGTGGCCGTCCGCATCGACGCGGCCCGGCGCGGCGCCACCATCGACTTCACCGGCACCAGCGCGCAGCTGGCCAGCAACTTCAACGCGCCCAAGGCCGTGACGATGGCCGCCGTGCTGTACGTGTTCCGCACGCTGGTGGACGACGACATCCCGCTCAACGCGGGCTGCCTGGCGCCGCTGGACGTGATCGTGCCCGAGGGCTGCCTGCTCAACCCGCGCCCGCCCGCGGCCGTGGTGGCCGGCAACGTGGAGACGTCCACCTGCGTCACCAACGCGCTGTACGGCGCGCTGGGCGCCATGGCCAGCGCGCAGTGCACGATGAACAACTTCACCTTCGGCAACGCCCGCCACCAGTACTACGAGACCATCTCGGGCGGCAGCGGCGCAGGGCCCGGCTTCGACGGCACGAGCGTCGTGCAGACGCACATGACCAACTCGCGCCTGACCGACCCCGAGGTGCTGGAGTTCCGCTTCCCCGTGCGACTGGACGCCTACGAGATCCGCCACGGCTCCGGCGGCGCCGGACGCTGGCGCGGCGGCGATGGCGGCATCCGCCGCGTGCGCTTCCTGGAGGCGATGACCGCCTCGATCCTCAGCAACGGCCGCCACCACGGCGCGTTCGGCATGGCGGGCGGCCAGGCCGGCGCCACGGGTGTCAACCGCGTGGAGCGCGCCGACGGCCGCGTGGAGCCGCTGGACCACATCGGCTCGGTGCAGATGGCGCCGGGCGACGTGTTCGTGGTGGAGACGCCGGGCGGCGGGGGGTTTGGCGAAGCGCTTTGAGGCATCGGAGGACGCACGCGGCGAAGCGCTTTGGGCCCTGGCGATACGGAGGTAACGTGACAACTGCACGCGCCCGCCCGAGGCGGGGGCGGGGCGCGGGCGGGCTGTCCGGCCAACCTCTGTAACATCGGGGTGCGAAGCCGGACCTTCACGCCCGCGCTTCCCGCGTCGTCCCGATGTCCCTGCCCCCGCACGTCCTGGTTCCACGCCCGCGCCGCCCTTTCGGCCGCGCCGTGGCCGCCTTGCGCGCCGCCATCGCCGGCACGCGCCGGCGGGTGGCCCGCCTGGCTAGCCTGTCCGGCGCGATCGGCGTCCTCGGCGTCACGGCCCTGGCCGCGCCGGCACCCGCGCTGGCCGGCCCCGACTGCAGCCGCGCCTACACCCTGGGCCTGCACGAGCACGGCCTGCTGTATGACAGCCAGACGGGTGTCGGCATCGACAAGGACATCGCCGACGAGATGGCCCGCCGCAGCGGCTGCCGCATCAGCACGCCGCTGATGCCGCGGGCCCGCATCTGGCAGCTGATCGAATCGGGCGCGCTGGATTTCAGCCTGTCCGGCATCACCAACCCGCAGCGCGACGGCTACGCGGCCTTCGCCTGGTACGTGGCCAACAAGTACTACCTGCTGGTGCGCAAGGACGCGCACGTGCAGTCGGTGCGCGATTTCCAGCGCCACCCGCAGCTGAAGCTGGGCATCATCCGCAGCTTCCGCTATGGCGATTCGGCCAACAAGTTCGTCGACCTGATGGACGACGACCAGCGCGTCGTCTACGCCACCAGCCTCGACCCGCTGTACGAGATCCTGCTGGCCAACAAGGTGCAGGCGATGATCATCGAGCCTTTCGACTACCCGGTGGTGGAAGGCGCGTCGCTGCGCGCGCAGACGCAGATCGTGGAGTTCGACGATCCGCCGGTGCCGCATGGCCTGATCATGTCGCGCAAGGCACTGACGCCCGCGCAGCAGCTGGCCTGGCGCGAGCTGATCGAGTCGATGCGCACCGATGGCACCATCCGTCGCATCTTCGAGAAGTACTTCCCGCCCGAGCTGGCGCGCACGATGACGACGTTCTGATGCAGGCGCCCCCGCAGCCCGCCCCTCCGCGGGCCCCCCGGGGCCTGTCGTCCCTGCTGCCGCTGGTGGTGGCGGTGGTGTCGGTGGCCATCACGCTGTCGCTGTGGTGGCACGAGCGCGAGAGCGAGCGGGCGCGGCTGCGCGCCACCTTCGACAACGGCGTGCGCCAGACCGCCACCCGCATCGAGCAGCGCGTGGCCAGCTACGAGCAGATGCTGCGCGGCCTGCAGGGCCTGTTCGCGGCGCACGGGTCGATGGAGCGCGAGACGTTCGAGCGCTACGTCGACACGGTGATGACCGGCCCCGACGCCCTGGGCCTGCAGGGCTTCGGCTGGCTGGCGAGCGTGGATGCCGCCGCGCTGCCGCGCCACGTGGCGGACCAGCGCGCGCACGGCAGCCCCGGCTACGTGCTGCAGCCACCCGGCGCACGCGAGACCTACGCCCCGCTGGACTACGTGGCCCCGGCCACTGCGTCCACGCGGGACATCCTGGGCGTCGACGCCCTGGCCGACCCGGTGCGGCGCCCCGCGCTGCTGCAGTCGCGCGATTCGGGCTACCTCGCCATCACCGCGCGCACGCGCTTGCTGGTGGACCGCGATTCGGACGCGGTGCCCGGCTTCCTGATGGTGCTGCCCGTCTACACGCCCGGCCATCTTCCTGCCGCGGTGGACGAGCGGCGCGCGCGGCTGGCGGGCTGGGTGTCGTCGGCGTTCCGCGTCGGCGACATGATGTCCACCCTGTACGGCGAGGCGCCGCCCGGCCTGTCGCTGCGCCTGCACGACGGCGCGGACGTGGCCGACGACACGGTGATGTTCGCCAGCGGGCCGCCCACCGGACCCGAGCCGCCGGTCTTCGAGGCGCAGGAGTACATCTCGTTCGCGGGCCACCCGTGGACGCTGCAGGTGCGGTCCACGCCGGACTTCATGCGCCGGCACGCGCGCGGCACCGCCAACGTGATCCTGGCCGCCGGCGCCGTGCTGAGCCTGATGCTGGCGCTGCTGACGCGCCAGCTGGTGACCCAGCGAGCACGCGCGCACGCGGTGGCGCAGCGCATGACGCACGAGCTGCGCGCCAGCGAGACGCGCTACCGCCGCATCGTCGACACGGCCAGCGAAGGCATCTGGGTGGTGGACGAGCACCACCGCATCGCGTTCGCCAACCCGCAGATCGCGCGCTGGCTGGGCTGGCAGGACATCGAGATGGCCGGCCGCGCGCTGGACGATTTCATGGACGCCACGGAGGCCGCGCGTTGCCGGGCGGCCTTCGCGCAGGCGCCCAGCGAACGCCGGGAGACGCTGGAGCTGGCGCTGCGCCGCCGCGACGGCCAGTCGCTGTGGGCGTCGTTGTCGTTCCGCCCGGTGGCCGACGACGAGGGGCACCCGGCGGGCGCGCTGTGCATGCTCACCGACATCAGCGCGCGCCGCGGCGCGGAGGAGCGCCGCGCGGCGCTGGAGTTGCAGCTGCGCGAGTCGCAGAAGATGGAGGCCATCGGCACGCTGGCCGGCGGCATCGCTCACGACTTCAACAACATCCTGGCCGCGATCCTGGGCAACGTGGCCGCGGCCCGCCACGAGGCGCAGTCCGGCGGGGTGGTGGAGCCGGCGCTGTCGCAGATCAACCGCGCGGCGTCGCGGGCGCGCAGCCTGGTGCAGCAGATCCTCACCTTCAGCCGCACGCAATCGCCCGTGCTGCAGCCGCAGCCGCTGCAGCCCATCGTGGACGAGGCGCTGCAGCTGCTGAGGGTGTCGCTGCCGCCGCACGTGGAGCTGGTGGTGCGGCTGCCGGAGGCGCCGGTGTGGGTGCGCGCCGACGCCACCCAGCTGCAGCAGGTGGTGATGAACCTGGCCACCAATGCGTGGCACGCGCTGGACGGCCGGCGCGGCCGCGTGGAAGTGGGCGTGGGCGTGGCCGCGCGCCCCGGCGGCCCCGCGGCGCACCTGTGGGTGGCCGACGACGGCGTGGGCATGGACGAGGCCACGCAGGCCCGCGCCTTCGAGCCCTTCTTCACCACGCGCCAGGTGGGGCAGGGCACGGGCCTCGGCCTGGCCGTGGTGCACGGCATCGTCAGCGGCCACGGCGGCACCATCCGCATCGAGAGCGCGCCCCGGCGCGGCAGCTGCTTCGACGTGTGGCTGCCGCTGGCCGAACCGCCGCAGGAGCCGCCGCCGCCCGCGCCGCCCGAGCGCGTGGTGCCCGTCGCGCGCGGCGAGCACGTGCTGTGCGTGGACGACGACCCGGCCATGCTGATGATGGTGGAGGCGCTGCTGCAGCGCGCCGGCTACCGCGTGTCGGCCTTCGAGCGCCCGCAGGAGGCCGCGGCCGCCGTGCGCGCGGACCCGGCGGCCTTCGACCTGCTCGTCACCGACTTCACGATGCCCGGCATGAACGGCCTGGCCCTCGCGCAGGCCGTGCAGGCCGAGGCGCCCACGCTGCCGGTGATCATCACGTCGGGCTTCATCTCCGACGAGCTGCGCGCCCAGGCGGCCGGCCACGGCGTGCGGGCCCTGCTGCAGAAGGAGTACACGCTGGAGCGATTGGCCGCCCTGGCGCACGACGTGCTGGCGGAGGCCGCACAGGGGCTGGCATTGCCCCTGGCCCCGAACGGGGCGGGGGGCGATGCCTGAGGCCGCCCGACGCGGCACACTCGGGGCATGAACGCCCCTTCGCAGATCGCCCCCTACGGCACCTGGCCGTCCCCCATCACCGCCGCGCGCGTCGCCGCGGGCGTGCGCCCGTTATCCGCCCCGGCGGTGGACGCCGCCGGCCGCGTGCGCTGGCTGGAAGGCCTGCCGCAGGAGGGCGGCCGCGTGGTGCTGGTCGAGCAGGACGCCGCCGGCGCCCGCCGCGTGCTCACGCCGGCCGGGTTCAACGTCCGCAGCCGCGTGCACGAGTACGGCGGCGGCGCCTGGGTGGGCGAGGGCGGCACGGTGTGGTTCTCGAACTTCGGCGACAACGAGGTGTACGAGCAGGTGGACGGCGGGGCGCCGCGGTGCATCACGGCGCCGGCGCCGATGCCGGCCGCCGCGTCGCCGGCCGGTGCGGCATCCGCAACGTCGCCCGCATCCCTCCTCCGCCACGCCGACTTCGCCCCCGACCTCGCCCGCCGGCGCCTGATCGCCGTGCGCGAGGACCACGGCACCGGCGCCCGCGAACCCGTCAACTCCCTCGTCGCGCTCAGCCTGGACCAGCCCGGCCTGGGCGTCACGCTGGACACCGGTGCCGATTTCTTCGCCGCCCCGCGCGTGTCGCCGGAGGGCCGGCGGCTGGCGTGGCTGCGCTGGCACCACCCCCACATGCCCTGGGAAGGCACGGAACTGTGGCTGGCGGCCATCGCCGACGACGGCACGCTGGTCCACCAGCGCCGTGTCGCCGGCGGCCCCACGGAATCGCTGGTGCAGCCGCAATGGGGCCCGGACGGCCGGCTGTACGTGGTGTCGGACCGCGACGGCTTCTGGAACCTGCACCGCGTGGACGCCGCCGGCCTGGTGCCACTGTGGACCACGCCGTCGGAATTCGCCCGCCCGGCCTGGGTGTTCGGGCAGTCCACCTACGGCTTCCTGGACGACCACACGCTCCTGGCCGTCGGCATCGAGAACGCCCGCAGCCGCCTGTGGCGCATCGACACGCACGCCGCGCAGCCGCCGCAACCGGTGGCCACGCCCTTCGAGGACATCTCGGCGTTGAGCGTGGCGCCCTGTCACTCCGGCGGGCCGGGCGGCTCCGGCCAGGCGACTTCGCCGGTCGTCGTCGCGCTGGCCGGCGCGCCCACGCGGCCGGACGCCGTGGTGCGCCTGGACCTGTCGGCCGGCGCCGGGGAGCCCGAGGTCCTGGCCACCAGCGTCGACGACCTGCCCGACCCCGGCCTGCTGAGCGCCCCGCACGCGATCAGCTTCGCCAGCGCGGACGAGCGCGTCGCGCACGCCTTCCACTACCCGCCCGCCAACGCCGGCTTCCGCGCCCCCGAGGGCGAGAGGCCGCCGCTGGTGGTCATCAGCCACGGGGGCCCGACCAGCATGACGGTGCCCACGCTGCGGCTGATGGTGCAGTTCTGGACCAGCCGCGGCTTCGCCGTGCTGGACGTCAACTACGGCGGCAGCACGGGCTTCGGCCGCGCGTACCGCGAGCAGCTGAGCGGCCGCTGGGGCCAGGTGGACGTTGAGGACTGCATCGCCGGGGCGCACGCCCTGGCCCGCCATGGCCACGCGGACCCGGCCCGCATGGCCATCCGCGGCGGCAGCGCGGGGGGCTACACGACGCTGTGCGCGCTGGCCTTCCACGACGTGTTCCGCGCGGGCGCCAGCTACTACGGCGTGGCCGACCTGCGCGCGCTGGACGCCGACACCCACAAGTTCGAATCCCGCTACTCCGAGGACCTGCTGGGCCCGCCGGCCGATCGCGAGCGGGTGTACCTCGAGCGTTCGCCCATCCACCATGCCGACCGCCTGAACTGCCCGGTGATCTTCTTCCAGGGCCTGGACGACAAGGTGGTGCCGCCGGCGCAGTCCGAGGCGATGGTGGCGGCCATGAAGGCGCGCGGCCTGCGCACGTCCTACCTGCCGTTCGAGGGCGAGGGCCACGGCTTCCGGCGCCAGCAGACGCTGCAGCGCGCGCTGGAGGCGGAACTGGCGTTCTACGCCGAGGTGTTCGGGTTCGCGACGGCGGACGCGCTGCCCGCGGTGCCGGCAGCGTGAGCGTTCCCGGCCGAGGCAGGACCGCGGGCGCGGTGTTCCCGCTGCTCGCCATCCTCGCCTGGACCGGCAACACGCTGGTCACCAAGGCCGCCGCCACCGTGGTGCCACCGGCCGTCATCGCGGTGGACCGCTGGCTGGTGGCGCTGGCCGTGCTGGCGCCGCTGGTGGGCGGGGCACTGTGGCGCCAGCGGGCGACCGTGCGCCGGCAGTGGCCCCGCCTGGCCGTGCTGGGCGCGCTGGGCATGGCCGCGTACCAGGGCCTGGCGTACCAGGCCGCCACCACCACCACGGCGGCGCACATGGCCGTGATGCTGGCGTTGTCGCCGCTGTTGTCGTCGCTGTTTGCCAGCGCGCTGGCCGGCGAGCGCCCGTCGCGGGCCACGTGGGCGGGCGCGCTGCTGTCGCTGGCGGGGGTGGTCGTCATCGCCAGCCGCGGATCGCTGGCCACGCTGGTGGCGGGGGACCTGGCGGTGGGCGACGGGTTGATGCTGCTGGCGGTGGCGTCCAACGCGCTGTACGGCGTGCTGCTGCGGCGCTGGCCGATGGCGCTCACCACGTGGCAGCAGTTGCTGGTGCAGATCGCGTTCGGCGTGGCGATCCTGGGGGCGTGGCGGATCGGGCTGGCGGTGGGGGGCGTGGGCCATGGCGTGGATCACCTCGGCCCTCCGGGCGATGCGGGCCCCGTGGGCGGCGTCGCCGGGCCCCGTTCCATGGGTGGCGGCTTGACCGAGGCCTCGCTGCCGCCCGCCGCCTGGCCGATGATCGCCTACGCCGGCGTGGCGGCCTCGCTCGGCGCGCCGTACTGCTGGATCCGCGGCGTGCAGGCGATCGGGCCGGCCCGCGCCAGCCTGTTCATGAACCTGTTGCCGGTGCTCGTGACGCTGGCGGCCTGGCCGCTGCTGGACGACGTGCCGCACGCCTACCACGCGCTGGGCGCGGCGCTGGCGCTGGGCGGGGTGTGGGTGGGGCAGCGGCGCTAGCGGCCAGGTGGGGCAAGTGGCAAGACCTGACCCCTTCAGACCGGTCAGGCCAGGTGCGGCGCCCACTCCGGCAACTTCAGCCGCTCCGGGCTGAGGTAGGCCTGGCGATACACCTCGAAGGGCATCGTGTCCGAGGCCTCGATGCGCTGCTGCTCGGCGATCGATTCGTCCACCATCGCCTGCAGGTGGGCCTCGATCGGGGCGGGCAGGTCCAGGCCCAGCAGGTACTGGCGCGTGGCGCGCGAGCGGTCCAGCACGAAGGCGGCATGCGAGCCCGCGAAGCGCTCGCGCATCGCGGCCAGCACCCGCGCGGACGGCAGCGTGTCGGGCGCGGCCAGGCTGGCGCGCGCGGCCGCCAGCACGCGCGCGTGGGCGTCGGTGGCCTGCGCCTCGTCCAGCGCGGCCGCGATGGGGGCGCACTGGTCCAGGATCTCGTTCAGCCACCCGAGGGCGTCCACCTCGGCGCCGTCGCGCTCCAGGCGCAGGCCGGGCTCGCGGCCGCGGGCGGCCACGCGGTGCTGGTTGCGGCCCAGCGCGGCGATCTCGTCGGGCGTGTCGGGCGGGCTGTCGGTGACGAGGCAGTGCATCAGGAACACGTCGATCATCCGCATCGTGTCGGCCGTGATGCCCGCCGGCACGAACGGGTCGAGGTCCATGCACCGCACCTCGATGTACTCCACGCCGCGCTCGCGCAGCGCGTGCAGCGGACGCTCGCCCGGGAAGATCACGCGCTTGGGCCGGATGGTGCCGTAGAACTCGTTCTCGATCTGCAGCAGGCTGGTGGCCAGCTGCCGGTAGTCGCCGTCCGGGCCGCGCACGCCGATCGCCTCGTAGGCGGGCCAGGGGCGGATCAGCGCGTCGTTCAGCGATTCGGCGTAGCGCTCGAGCGAGTTGTAGCTGACGCACAGCGACGTCTGCGCGTCGCTCTGGTAGCCCAGGCGGCCCATGCGCAGCGACGTGGCGTGCGGCATGTGCATCGTGTCGGGCGACAGGGGCTCCAGCACGTGGGGCGTGCCGGCGACGAAGCCCGAGTGCACCGCCGGCGACGCCCCGAACAGCATCAGCAGCACGAACGACTGGCGACGGAAGTTGCGGATCAGGCCGAAGTACTCGGCGTTGGTCAGCCCCGGCAGCGACCAGTTGTAGTGGATGCCGGAGATCGTCTGCATGCGCCGGCCGTAGCGGTGGCCGAGGCCGGTGCGGTACACGCTCTTCGACAGCCCGACGTTGCTGGTGCCGTAGCGCCCGATCGGGATCTGCGCGTCCGGCGGCAGCGCGCAGGGCATGCTGGACACCCACATCGCCTCCTCGCCCAGGGCGCGGTAGACGGCCTGGTGGACGCGCGTGAGCTCGTCCTCGCAGCCCTGGACGCTGGCGTGCACGCCGGTGATGAGCTCCAGCTGGGCTTCGCTGAAGTCGGTGGTGATGTGCGGGTGGGTGAGCGCGGACCCCAGCGCTGCGGGGTGCGGCGTCATGGCCAGGTGGCCATCGGCGGCGATGCGCAGGCTCTCCTTCTCGACGCCACGCCGCATGCCCGGCAGCCGGGCGGCCAGCGCCTGCAGGCGCTCTTGTGATGGACCGCTCATGCGGGTCTCCTCGGGATGACGTGACGGGACGGGGAGCGAAAGGTAGCAGGATTCGAAGACACCTGCCCGGAGCAGGATCGGCCCGGCTGTGCTAGGGCGAGCCGCCGGGTTCGTCCTGGCAGGCGCCGCGCCCGGAGCTGTCGCGAAGCTGTCGCAGGGCAATCGACGCGCCTGTTTTCTGGGGGGGTGCCATGTCGCGTGAGACGGCTGTCAGTAGGATGCAAGTTCGCGCACGACGCGCCCGAGGTCCCGTCCATGTTCATCGGCCATCCCCCCATCGTTCCCGCGGCTGCACGCCTGCATCGCCAGGACATCGAGCAGCTCGGCTTCGTCATGAACCTCACGCGGCTGTGGGCGTGGCGGCCGGAGACCTACGAGGCGTTCGTCGCGCTGCGCAACACGGTGATGGAGGCCTCGACGCTGACGGCGCGCGAGTTCGCGGTGCTGGTCTGCGCCACGGCCGGCAGCCTGGGCGATTCCTACTGCGCGCTCGCCTGGGGGCGCAAGCTGGCCGACAAGTCCGACGCCTCGGTGGCGCAGGCCGTGCTGCGGGAGCTGCCGTGCGAGGCGCTGTCGCGCCGCGAGGAGGCCCTGGCCGACTGGGCGCGGCAGGTCGTGCGCGACCCCAACCGCACCACGCCGGGCCAGGTGGACGCGCTGCGCGCCGTGGGCCTGGACGACCGCGAGATCTTCGACGCCACGCTGTTCACGTCGCTGCGGCTGGCGTTCTCCACCGTCAACGATGCGCTGGGCGTGCCCCCCGACTGGCAGGTGGCCGAGGCCGCGCCGGTGGAGGTGTCGGAGGCGGTGCGCTTCGGGCGCCTGCCCGACCAGCGGGTCGCGTGACGCGGGGGGTCAGGCCTTCGGCTTGACCGTGCCCCCGAGGGGTCAGGTCTTCGACCTGACCTGCCCCGCGCGGTGGATCGTCACGCGCTGCGCGTCACGGCCCTGGTCGTGGCCATGGTCGTGTCCACAGTCGGGTCCGTGCACATGCCCGTGGTCGTGCCCATGGCCATGCCCATGGTCGTGCCCATGGTCGTGCACACACCCCGGCCCGTGCACGTGCACCTCCTCCGCGGACTCCACTTCCCCGTCCGCCAGCAACGCCACCACCCGCACCAGCGACCCGTCCTCCGCCACCAGCACGTCGTCGGTGCGCAGCACCGTGTGCGGCGGCATCGCGATGGCGAGCACGCGGTCCGTCGAATCCCGGGCCTCGAATGGCGCGCCCGCGTGGCGCTGGGCGTGATCCAGCGTGACCGAGGCGGCCCGCCGCACCAGCACCGCGCTGAGCCCGCGCCCGCCGGGCATCCGCTTGTCGACCTTGATGCTCATGCCGCTGCTCCTCACCACACGCTGCAACGCTTGACCGGCGCCATCGGCTGGCCGGGCTTGCAGTGGAACGCCTTCTCGAACTCGGGGAAGTTGGCCACCAGGCCATTCACGCGGTACTTGGACGGCGAGTGCGGGTCGGTGATGGCGTTGGCGCGCAGGTCTTCCGGCCGCGCGTTCTCGCAGGCCCACTGCGCCATGCCGATGAAGAAGCGCTGCATCGGCTCGAAGCCGTCGCGCGTCTCGGCCGGATGCGTGGCCACCTCGGCCTTCCAGGCGGCGATGGCCAGCACCAGGCCGCCGAAGTCGGCCAGGTCCTCGCCCAGCGTGAGGCGGCTGTTGATGTGCACGTCGTCCACCACCACGTACTTGGCGTACTGGTCCACCAGGCACTGCGTGCGCTGGTTGAACTGCTGCTCGTCCTTCTTCGCCCACCAGTTCTTCAGGTTGCCCTGCGCGTCGAACTGCCGGCCTTCGTCGTCGAAGCCGTGCGTCAGCTCGTGGCCGATGGTGCCGCCCGTGTTGCCGTAGTTGGGCGCGTCGTCCATCTTCGGGTCGAAGAGGGGCGGCTGCAGCACGCCGGCGGGGAAGTTGATGTCGTTCATCTGCGCGTTGTAGTACGCGTTGACGGTGGGCGGCGTCATGCCCCATTCGCCGCGGTCCACCGGCTTGCCGATCTTGGCCAGCTGGCGGCGGGTCTCGAACTGGATGGCGCGCTGCGAGTTGCCGAAGAAGTCGTCGCGCTGGATGTCGATGCTGCTGTAGTCACGCCACTGGTCGGGGTAGCCCACCTTGTTGACGAGGCTGTGCAGCTTCTCCATCGCGCGCGCCTTGGTGGGCTCGCTCATCCAGTCCAGGCGGCGGATCTCGTCGGCCATGGCCTCCTCGATCTGCTTGGTCATGTGCACCGTCTTCTCCTTCATCGCCGGGGAGAAGGCGCGCGCGACGAATTCCTGGCCCAGGGCCTCGCCCAGCTGGTCGTCTGCCAGCGTGACGCAGCGCTTCCAGCGCGGCGCCAGCTCGGGCGTGCCGCGCAGGGTCTTGCTGAAGAACTGGAAGTTCTCGTTGACGAACGGCGTCGACAGGAAGCGCGCCTCGACGTGCGCCACGTGCCAGCGCAGGTAGGTCTGCACGTCGGCCAGCGGGCGCGAGGCCAGCATCGTGTTGACGGCCGCGTAGAACTTCGGCTCGGTGACGTTCAGCGACCGGGTGGCGGGCAGGCCCACGCCGGCCAGGTAGGGCTGCCAGTCGAACGCGGGCGTCATGGCCTGGAGGCGGCGCAGGTCCATCTTGTGGAACAGCTTCTTCGGGTCGCGTTGCTCCACGCGCGTGAGGGACGCCTTGGCCAGGCCGGTCTCCATCGACATCACCGTGGCGGCCTCGCGCCGGGCGGCTTCCGGCGTGTCGCCCAGCAGCACGAACATGTGCTCGACGTGCGCCAGGTACTGCTCGCGCAGCTTCTTCGAGTGCGCGTCCGTCTTCGTGTAGTAGTCGCGGTCGGGCAGGCCCAGCCCGCCCGCGTTGGCGAACGCGATGACCTGCGACGAATCGCCGAAGTCCTGGTTGCTGCCGAAGCCGAACAGCATGTCGTCGCCGGTCGCCAGGTGCAGCGTGGCCAGCACGGCCGGCAGCTGCTTCTTCGAGGTCATGCCCTCGACCGGCGCCAGCATCTTCTTCAGGGGCGCGGCGCCGCGCTTCTCCACGGCGTCCTCGTCCATGCAGGCGGCGAAGCCGTCGCCCAGCTTGACCTGCGCCACCGTGCGCGGGCCGCTGGTGCGGGCCAGGCCGTCCAGGATGCCCCACAGGAAGCGGCGGTTGTCCATGCCAATCTTGGCGTAGACGTCCCAGCGGGCCTGGTCGCCCGGGATCGGGTTGTTCTTCATCCAGCCACCGCAGGTGTACTGGTAGAAGTCCTCGCACGGGTTGGCGGTGGTGTCCATGGACGAGACGTCCAGGCCGGGCGTGTAGGGCAGGGCGGTGAGCGGGCCCGCCTCCGGCTTGGCCGCGGGCGTGGCGGCGGGCACGGCCGCGCCCGGGATGACGGCCGCGGCGGCCGGCATGGCCTGCGACGTGGCGGGGCTGGGCGCCTCGGGCGCGGCGGCCTGCGCGGCGGTGCACGCGAGCGCGCAGGCGAGGGTGGCGGCGCCCGCGAGCGGCGTGGCGGCAAGGAAGGTGCGGTGGTGTCTCATGGCTTGTTCTTGGTCTGGTAAGTTGTCAACGCGTGTGAAGGGCCCCGTCGTCATTCCGTGACCTTCACGCCCTTCCAGAAGGCGACGCGGCCCTTGATGTTCTCGGCGGCCTCCAGCGGCTCCGGGTAGTACCAGACCGCCTCGGGGTTCATCTCGCCATTCACGAACAGGCTGTAGTAGTACGCCTGGCCCTTCCACGGGCAGCTCGTGCGGTGGTTGCTGAACGTGATGTAGTCGCGGTTCAGCGCGGATTCGGGGAAATAGTGGTTGCCCTCGACGGTGACGATGTCGTCGCTCTCGGCCAGGGTCACGCCGTTCCAGGTGGCTTTCATGGGGTGGGATTGTGCCTTCGCCGGCCGGAGGACGGGGTGTCTCGCCAGCGCGGGCGCGGGAACGGCGGAATCCTGCCGCTTTTCCGGCTCATGTGCCGGGGCCGCCCGGGGCACCATCGCCTGCCGACCCTGCAACCGTCCGAATCGCCGTGACCGCCCCGAACTTCACCACCGACCAGATCCGCGCGATCTCGACGGCGGCGCTGCGCGCGATGGGCACGGCCTCCCTGGACGCGTTCACCACCACGCAGTTCGACGCGCTCACCAGCACGCAGATCGCGGCGCTCACCACGGACCAGGTGTTCGGCCTCACGACGACGTTGATGGCCGGCCTCACGACGGCCAACCTCGCGGCGTTCACCACGAACCAGGTCGCGGCGTTCTCGGGCGCGGGACTGAACGCGCTCACCCCCACCAACCTGCAGGCGTTGGGCACCGACGACATCGCGGCGCTCACCACCCGGCAGCTGGCCGCCTTGTCCAGCGCGCAGGCGGCCGCGCTCACGACGACGCAGGTGGCCGCATTGGAGACGCAGGACCTGCGCGCGCTGGCCACGCAATCGCTGCGCGCCCTGTCCTCCGCGCAGCTCGCGGCGCTGGGCACCGCGCAGGTGGCCGCGCTCACGACGGCGCAGGTGGCCGCGCTGGACACGGCGCAGGTCGCCTCGCTCGACACGCAGCACCTGCAGGCCCTGACGTCGGCCCAGGTGGCCGCGCTGGGCACGGCGCAGGCCGTGGCGCTCACCGCCGCGCAGGTCGCGGCGCTGACCACGTCGCAGGTGGCCGCGCTGAACGTGCCCGACGTGCGCGCGCTCACCACCGCGCAGGTGGTGGCGCTGGGCACCGCGGGGCTGCAGGCGCTCGGCACCACGCAGGTGGCGTCCCTCACCACGGCGCAGGCCGCCGCGCTCACCACCGAGCAGGTGGCGGCGATCGAGACCGCGGACCTGCGGGCACTCACCACCGCCGCCCTGGCCGCGCTCACCCCGGCGCAGCTGGCCGCGCTGGGCACCGACCGCGTGGCCGCGCTCACCACGTCGGAAGTGGCCGCCCTGACGACCACGCAGGTGGCCGCGCTCGCCACGGCGCAGCTCGCTGCGCTGACGCCCTCGCAGTTCGATGCGCTGACCCCGGCCCAGGTGGCCGCGCTCACCACCGCGCAGGTGGCCGCGCTGCCCACGGCCGACGTGGCGCGGCTGCGCACCAACGAGATCCAGGCGCTGGTCACCGCCCAGGTGGCCGCCCTCACCACCGGCGAGATCGTCGCGCTCACGACGGGCCAGGCCGCCGCCCTGACGTCCGCGCAGGCCGCCGCGCTCACGACGGCGCAGGCCGCGGCCCTGACGACGGCGGACGTGCGGGCGCTCTCCGCCGCCGCGGTGTCGCACCTGGCCACCGCGGCCCTCGACGCGATGGCCACGCAGCAGGTGGCCGCGCTCCTGCCCGCCCAGGTGGGCGCGCTCACCACCGCCCAGGTGGCCGCGCTGCCCACCGACGCGCTGGCCGCCCTCGCGCCCGCGGGCGTGGCCGCGCTCACGAGCGCGCAGCTGGGTGCGCTGTCCACCGCGCAGGTGGCCGCGCTGGCCACCCAGCAGGTGGCCGCGCTCACCACCGCGCAGGTGCGCGCGCTGGGCACCGACCAGTTCGACGCGCTCACCACCACCGAGCTGGCCGCGATGACCACGGCGCAGGTGGCGTCGTGGTCCACGCAGCAGGCGTCGTCGCTGTCCACCGCCCAGGTGGCGGCCCTCACGACGGGCGAGCTGCGCGCGATCACGCCCGTCACGCTCGCCACGCTCACCACGGCGCAGCTGGCCGCCCTGACGACGGCGCAGGTGGCCGCGATCACGCCCACGCAGCTGGTGGCGTTGACCACCGCGCAGGTGGCGGGCCTGGCCACGGCCACGCTGGATGCGCTCACCACCTCGCAGCTGGCCACGCTCACCACGGCGCAGGTGGCCGCGCTCACCACCGCGCAGCTGCAGGCGCTGGAGCCGTCGGACCTGGCCGCCCTCACCACCAACCAGGTGCGCTCGCTCACCACGGCGCAGCTGGCCGCGCTGACCACGGGCGAGATCGTCGCGCTCACCACGGCGCAGGCGGCCGCGCTGGCAACTGCGCAGGCCGCGGCGCTCACCACCGACCAGGTGGCGGCGCTGCAGACCGCGGACCTCCGCGCGCTGGCCACCGCCGACGTGGCCGCGTTGTCCACCGCGCAGCTGGGCGCGCTGGGCACGGCGCAGGTGGCCGCGCTCACCAACGCGCAGGTGCTGGCGCTGACGACCGCACAGGTGGCTTCGCTCTCCAGCGCCGCGCTGGACGCGTTGACGTCCGCGCAGCTGCAGACGCTCAGCGCCACGCAGCTGGCCGCGCTCACCACCGCCCAGGTGGCCGCGCTGGACACGGCCCACGTGGCGGCGCTGTCCACCACCGAGGTCCGCGCGCTCTCCACCGCGCAGCTGGCCGCGCTCGGCACCGACGGCATCGCCGCGCTGACGGCGTCGCAGGCCGCAGCGCTGACCGCCGCGCAGGCCACGTCACTCGCCACCGCGCATGTGGCCGCGCTCACCACCGCGGAGGTGCGCGCGCTGTCCACCGCCGCCATCGCCGCGCTCACCACCGCCCAGTTCGACGCGATGGGCAGCGCCCAGGTGGTCGCGCTGGCCCCGGCGCAGCTGGCCGCGCTGGGCACGGCGGGCATCGCGGCCCTGTCCACGCACACGCTGGACGCGTTGTCCACCGCGCAGATCGCCGGCCTGGGCACGGCGCAGGTCGCGGCGCTCACGACCACGCAGGTGGCCGCGCTCGCCACCGCCGACGTGGCCGCGCTGGGCACGGCGCAACTGCGCGCGATGACGTCCGCGCAGCTGGACGCGCTCACCACCGACCACATCTCGGCGCTCACCACCGCGCAGGCGGCCTCCCTGTCGTCCACGGCGCTGGCATCGCTCACCACCACGCAGCTGGCGGCGCTGGAGACCGCGGACCTGCGCGCGATCGGCACGCCCGCGATCGCCGCGCTGGCCACGGCGCAGCTCGATGCGCTCACGTCCGCGCAACTGGCCGCGCTCACCACCGCGCAGGTGGCGTCGTTGACGACCGCGCAGCTGCTGGGCCTGGGCACCACCGGGCTGGACGCGTTGACCACGCTGCAGGTGGCCGCGCTGGGTGCCGGGCAGGTGGCCGCGCTGGCCACCGCGCAGGTGGCGGCCCTGTCGACGGCCGACGTCGCCGCGCTGACCGTGCCGCAGGTGCATGCCCTCACCCCGGCCCAGGTGGCCGCGCTGGGCACGGCGGCGCTGGTGGCGATGTCCACCACGCAGATGGCCGCGCTCAGCACCGCGCAAGTGGCCGCGCTGACGACCGACCAGGTGGCCGCGCTGGAGACCGCCGACCTGCGCGCGCTGGCGCCGGCCGCCATCGCCGCGCTGTCGTCGGCGCAGCTCAACGCGCTCACCACCTCGCAGGTGGCCGCGCTCACCACGGCCGAGGTGACCGCGCTGGGCACTGCGGCGCTGGCCGCGTGGTCCACCGACGACGTGCGCGCGCTGGGCGCCGCCCAGCTCGACGCGCTCACCACGGCGCAGTTGAACGCGCTCACCACCTCGCAGGTGGCGGCGCTGGGCACGCAGCAGGTGGCCGCGCTCACGGCTGCGCAGGTGGCCTCGCTGGCCACGGCGCAGGTGGCGGCGCTGACCTCCGCGGAGGTGGCCGCGATCACGACCGCGCAGGCCGCGGCCCTCACGTCCGCGCAACTGGCGGCGATGGGCACCGACCAGCTGGTGGCGCTGGAGACGGCCGACGTCCGGGCGCTCGGCACGGCCGCGCTGGCCGCGTTGCCGGCCGCGAAGCTGGACGCGCTCGGCACCGCGCAACTGGCCGCCCTGTCCAACGCCCAGGTGGCGGCGCTCACCACCGCGCAGGTGGCCGCGCTGGCCACCGGCACCCTCGGCGCCCTCACGCCCGCGCAGGTGGCCGCTTTCACCACCGCGCAGGCGGCGGCGCTGACGACGGCGCAGCTGTCGTCGCTGCCCACCGCCGACATCGCCGCGCTGCCCACGGCCACGCTGCACGCGCTGCCCACGGCGTCGCTGGCGGCGCTCACGACCGCGCAGGTCGTCTCGCTCACCACCGCCCAGGCGGCCAGCTTCGGCACCGCCCAGGCCGCCGCGCTCACCACCGACCAGCTCGCCGCGCTGGAGACCGCCGACCTGCGCGCGCTGGCCAACGCCGCGGTGGACAGCCTCACGACCGCGCAGCTGGCGGGCCTCGGCACCGCGCAGATGGCCGCGCTGACCCTGTCGCAGGTGGCGTCGCTCACCACGGCCCAGGTGGCCGGCCTCGACGCCGCCCACCTGGCGGCGTGGACCCCGGCGCAGGTGGGCGCGCTCACCGCCACGCAGCTGGCCGCGCTGACGACGACGCAGCTGTCCGGCCTGCCCACCGCCGACATCGCCGCGCTCGCGACCGCGCAGCTGGCGGCGCTCACCACCACGCAGGTGGCCTCGCTCACGACGGCCCAGGTGGCGGCACTCACCACCGCGCAGGCCGCGTCGCTCGCCAGCGCCGACGCCGCCGCGCTGACCACGGCGCAGGTGGCCGCGCTGGAGACGCAGGACCTGCGCGCGCTCGGCTCCGCCGCCATCGCCGCGCTGGGCTCCGCGCAACTGGCCGCGCTCACCTCCGACCAACTGGTCGCGCTCACCAACGCCCAGGTGGCGTCGCTCACCACGGCCCAGGTGGCGGGCCTGTCGACCGCCACGCTGGCCGGCCTCGGCACGAACCAGGTGGCCGCGCTGACCACGGCGCAGGTGGCCGCGCTCACCACGGCGCAGGTCGCGTCGCTCGCCACCGACGACATCGCCGCGCTGTCCACGGCCGCGCTGCACGCGCTGCCCGCCGCCTCGTTCGCGGCGCTCACCGCCGCGCAGGTCGCGGCGCTGACCACCACGCAGGCCGCGTCGATCGGCACCGCCCAGGCCGCGGCGATGACGACCGCGCAGGTGGCCGCGCTGGAGACGCAGGACCTGCGCGCGCTGGCCACGGTGGCCGTTGATGCCTGGACCAACGCGCAGCTGGGCGCGCTCGGCACCGCGCAGCTGGCCACGCTCACGCTGGCCCAGGTGGCCGCGCTCACGACGGCGCAGGTGCAGGGCCTGGACACGGCCCACCTGGCCGCGCTCACCACTGCGCAGGTGGCGGCGCTCACGACCGCGCAGGCGGCCGCGCTCACCACCGCGCAGCTGGCGTCGCTGCCCACCGCCGACATCGCGGCCTTGCCCACGGCGACGCTGCGCGCGCTGCCCACGGCCTCGTTCGCGGCGCTCACCACCGACCAGGTGGCCGCGCTCACCACCACCCAGGCGGCGTCGCTGTCCACCGCGCAGGCCGCCGCCATGACGACAGTGCAGGTGGCGGCCCTGGACACGGCCGACCTGCGCGCGCTCACGGTCGCCGCTCTGGATGCTTTCTCCACGGCGCAGCTGGCCGCGTTGACGACCTCGCAGATGGCCGCGCTCACCTCCGCCGAGGTGGCCGCGCTCACGACCGCGCAGGTGCAGGGGCTGGACGCCGCGCACCTGGCCGCGCTCACCACGTTCCAGGTGGCCGCGCTCACCACGTTGCAGCTGGCGGCACTCACCACCGCGCAGCTGGCCGGCCTGCCCGCGGCGGACATCGCGGCGTTGACGGTGCAGCAGCTGCACGGGCTCACCATGGCCCAGCGCGCCGCGCTCACCACCGACCAGGTGGTCGCGCTCACCACCGCGCAACTCGCGTCGTTCACCACCGCCGAGGCCGCCGCGCTCACCGCGACGCAGCTGCCCGTGCTGGAGACCGCCGACCTGCGCGCGCTGCCCGTGGCCGGCCTGGCCGCGCTGTCCACCGCGCAGCTGGCCGCGCTGACGACGACGCAGCTGGCCGCGCTCACGACGGCCCAGGTGGCCGGCCTGTCGACGGCCCAGGTGGCGTCGCTCGCCACGGACGCGCTGGCCGCGCTCGGCACCAACCAGTTCGCCGCGCTCACCTCGCAGCAGGTGGCCGCGCTCACCACCGACCAGGTCGCCTCGCTGTCCACCGCCGACGTGGCCGCCCTGGACAGCAACGATGTCCGCGCGCTGTCCACGGCGCAGCTGGTGGCGATCACCTCGCAGGACGTGGCCGCGCTGTCCACGCTGCAGGCCGCCGCGCTCACGACGGCCCAGGCCGCGGCGCTCACGTCCGCGCAACTGGCCGCGTTCGGCACCGCCGACCTGCGCGCGCTCACGATCCCCGCGATCGATGCGCTCTCCACGGCGCAGCTGGCGGCGCTGTCGCCCACGCAGGTCGCGTCGCTGATGTCGGCCCAGGTGGGCGCGCTCACCACCGCGCAGGTGGCGGGCCTCACCACGGCCGCCGCGGCCGCGCTCACGTCGATCCAGGCCGGCGCGCTGACGTCGGCGCAGGCCGTGGCCTTCGGCACGCAGCAGCTGGCCGCGCTCGACACCGCCGCGCTGCGCGCGCTCAACCTGGCCCCGCTGGACGCGCTCTCCACCGCGCAGCTGGCGGCGCTGACGACCGACCAGTTCGCCGCGCTCACCACGGCGCAGGTGGCCTCGCTCACGACGCAGCAGGTGGCCGGCCTCGACGCCGCCCACCTCGACGCGCTCACCGCCGGCCAGGTGGGCGCCCTCACCACCCGCCAGATGGCCGCGCTGACGACGTCGCAGGTGGCCGCGCTGGCCACCGACACCGTCGCCGCCATCACCACCGCCGACCTGCGCGCAATCGGCACCGATGCCATCGCCGCGTTGTCCACGGCCGGCGTGGTCGCGTTCACGACGGCGCAGGCCGCGGCGCTCACGCCGGCACAGGCCGGCGCGCTGACGACGCAGCAGGTGGCGGCGCTGGAGACCGCCGACCTGCGCGCGCTGCCGGTGGCCGCGCTCGACGCGTGGTCCTCCGCGCAGCTGGCCGCGCTCACCACCGACCAGGTGGCCGCGCTCACCAACGCCCAGGTCGCGGGCCTCACGACGGCGCAGGTGGCCGGCCTGTCGGCCCAGGCGCTGCAGGCTCTCACCACCGCGCAGGTGGCGGCGCTGACCACGGCGCAGGTCGCTGCCCTCGGCACGGCGCAGCTCACCGCGCTGGACACCGACGAGCTCGCCGCGCTCACCACCAACCAGTGGCGCGCGCTGTCCACCGCGCAGGTGGCCGCCCTCACGCAGGGCGAGATCCAGGCGATGACCACCGCCCAGGCCGCCGCGATGACGACGGCGCAGGCCGCTGCGCTCACCCTCAACCAGCTGCCCGTGCTGTCCACCGCGGACCTGCGCGCGCTCACCACCGCCGCCGTCGCGTCGCTGTCGGCCTCGCAGCTGTCCGGCCTGCAGGGCCCGCAGCTGGCGGCGCTCACGCTCGCGCAGGTGGGCGCGCTCACCACCGCGCAGGTGGCCGGGCTGTCCAACGGCGCGCTGGCCGCACTCACCACGCAGCAGGTCGCCGCGCTCGGCACGGCCCAGGTGGCCGCGCTCACGACGGCGCAGGTGGCGTCGCTGGAGACCGCCGACGTGGCCGCGCTGGGCACCGCGCAGCTGCGCGCGCTCACCACGGCGCAGTTCGGCGCGCTCACCACCGACGAGATCGCCGCGCTCACCACGGCGCAGGTGTCTGCGCTGGGCACCACCCAGATCCTCGGCCTCACCACCGCGCAGCTGGGCGCGCTGGGCACCGCCGACGTGCGCGCCATCGCCACGGCGGCGCTGTCCGCGCTGTCCACCGACGCGCTGGACGCGATGGGCACCGCTCAAATCGGCGCGCTCACCAACGCGCAGGTGGCGGCCCTCACCACCACGCAGGTGGCGGCGCTCACCACCGACCGCTTCGCCGCGCTGTCGTCCGCGCAACTGGGGGCGATGACCACGGCGCAGCTGGCCGCGCTCACGATGGCCCAGGTGGCCGCGATGACCACCACCGAGCTGGCCGGCCTGTCCACCACCGGCCTGCGCGCGCTGTCCACGGCGCAGCTGGCCGCGCTCGGCACCGACGAGGTGGCCGCGATGTCGACCGCCCAGGCCGCCGCGCTCACCACGGCGCAGCTGGCATCGCTCGGCAGCGTGCAGCTCGACGCCCTGTCCACGCAGGATCTGCGCGCGCTCACGACGCTGCAGGTCAACGCGCTCAGCACCGACCAGCTCAACGCGCTGACGTCCACGCAGGTGGGCGCGCTCACCACGCTGCAGGTGGCCTCGCTGCCCACCGCGCAGCTGGCCGCGCTGGCCACGGGCACGCTGGCCGCGATGACGACGCTGCAGGTGGCCGCGCTCACCACGGCGCAGGCCGCGGCGCTCACCCCCCAGCAGCTGGCCGCGTTCGATCCGGCCAACCTGGCCGCGCTGGGCACGGCCGCGGTGCGCGCGCTGTCGCCCTCGCAGGTGTCCGCGCTGTCCACCGACGGCATCGTCGCCTTCACCACGGCGCAGGTGGCCGCGCTCACGTCCTCGCAGGTGGCGGCGCTCGGCACGGCCCAGGTGGCCGTGATGGAGACCGCGGACGTGCACGCGCTCACCACGGCCGCGTTCGGCGCGCTCGGCTCCACGCAACTCGACGCCATGTCCGCCGACCAGGTGGCGGCCTGGACCGCCGGCCAGGTGGCCGCGCTGGCCACCGACCGCATCGCGGGCCTGTCGGTCGGCGTGCTGCAGGCCCTCACCACGCAGCAGGTTTCCGCGCTCACCACGGCCCAGGTGTCGGCGCTCAGCACGGCGCAGGTGGCCACGCTGTCCACCGACGATGCCGCGGCGCTGTCCACCGCGGCCGTGCAGGCGCTGTCCACCGACCAGCTGGTCGCGCTGGGCGACGCCGGCGTCGGCGCCTTCACGACAGTGGAACTGGCCGCGATCACCGCCGCCCAGGTGCCGGCCCTGACGGCGGGCGAGCTGATGGCGATCGCCCCGAGCCACTTCAAGGCGCTGTCGCTGGCCGCCGTGGCGGCGCTCACGCCCTACCAGCTGTCGGCGATCACCACCGACCAGGTGGCCGCGATGAGCACCGCGCAGGTGGCCGCGTTCACCACCGACCAGATTCCCGCGCTCGACACCGACCACATCGCGGCACTCACCACGGCGCAGTTCAGCGCGCTGACCACCGCGCAGGTGGGCGTGCTCACGCCCGCGCAGATCACCGCGCTGGGCACGGCCGACATCGCCTCGCTGTCGGTGGTCAAGCTGCACCAGCTGGATGCCGGGCAACTGCAGGCGCTGACGAGCGACGAGCTCGCCGCGCTGAGCACCTTCCAGTTCACCGCGCTCACGACCGACCAGCTGGCGGCGCTCACCACGGACCAGGTGGCGGGCCTGCTGACGCGCGACCTGGCCGCGTTGCCCAATGCCTCGCTCGACGCGTTCACCACCGACCAGGTGGCTGCGTTCACCACCGACCAGCTCAACGCGCTGTCCACCGCGCAGCTGGCCTCGCTGGGCGCCGACCACGTGGCCGCGCTCACGACCGACCAGCTCGTCGCGCTGTCCACCGCGCGCATCGCCGCGCTCACCAGCGACCAGCTGGACGCGCTGGCCACCGACCACCTGGCTGCGCTCACCACGCAGCAGCTGGTGGCGCTGCACACCGACCGCATCGCGGCACTCGCCACCGACCAGGTGGCGGCGCTGACGTCGGACCAGGTCGCCGCGTTGCACACCGACCAGGTGGCGGCGTTGCACACCGAGCAGGTGGCGGCCCTGACGGCCGCGCAGGTGGCGGCGATGACCGGCGCCGAGCTGCACGCGCTGGACACCGCCCACTTCACGGCGCTGTCCACCGACGCGGTCGCCGCCATCGGCACCGCGCAGCTGGCCGCGCTGGGCACCGACGACATCGCTGCGCTCACGGCGCCGCAGGCCGCCGCGCTCACCACCGACCAGATCGTCGCGCTCACCACGGACCAGATCGTGGTGCTGGGCACCGCCGACATCGCCGCGATGTCGATGACGCAGGTGTCGGCCTTCACCGCGGCCCAGCAGAACGTGATGAGCGGCGGGCAACTGGCCGCGATGGCCGGCGTCTCGCCCATCGTGCTGGACCTGGACGGCGACGGCGTCACCACCACGTCCGTGGCCAACGGCATCGACTTCGACCTGGTGGGCCTGGGCCACGGCGCGACGCAGCACGTCGGCTGGGCTTCGTCCACCGACGGCCTGCTAGCCCTGGACCGCAACCACGACGGCGTCATCGACGACGGCACCGAGCTGTTCGGCAGCGCCACGCGCCTGGCCGACGGCACGCGCGCCGGCAATGGCTACGCGGCGCTGGCCGAGCTCGACACGAACCATGACGGCCAGCTCGACGCGCACGACGCCGCGTTCGCCGACTTGCGCGTGTGGGTGGATGCCAACCACGACGGCAAGACCGACGCGGGCGAGCTGAAGACGCTGGCCGACCTGCACATCGCGTCGCTGGACCTGCACGGCCTGGCCGGCACGGCCACCGACCACGGCAACCTGCTGGGCATGGCGTCGTCGTACACCACCACCGATGGCGGCACGCACGCCATGGCCGACGTGTGGTTCGCGCAGCAGCAGGCGTCGACGGCGTCCCCGCCCACATCGCCCACCGTGACCACCGAGGCGCCGCCCAGCGCGCACGACCTGCTGGCCGGCCCGGCCGCGGACCTGCTGGCCGGCACGCCCGCGCACGCCACGGCGGACCCGTCGGCCACGACGACGACGGCGACGGCAACGCACGTGGCCACGCCGATGTCGGGCACCGCGTGGTGGCACGACGACGACCGCCACCGCAACACGCTCATCTGACGCATCGGAGGCCGCGGCGAGCGCCATCGGCCCTCGCGTTTCGCCCGCGCGACCACGGGAATTCTTCCCTTCCGGCGGCGCCCCGGCCGCGCGATCGTTGAGACCATCCCGCCGCACCCGCGGCACTTCTGGAGGTCCCATGAGCGCAACGATGCCCCGCCCTGGCCACGGCCGCCATCCCGTCGGCCTCACGATCGTGATCGCACTGCACCTCGCCGTGGCGGCGTTGCTGGTGCTGAACTCGAAGCTCAAGTGGTCGCCGCCGCCCAAGCCGCCGATCGACACGACGCTCATCGACGACAGGAAGATCGTGCCGCCGGAACCGACGAAGACGCTCGATTCGGTGAAGCCCACCCTGCCGACGTACAGGCCGCCCGAGTTCGACCCGCGGATCGTCGCCGACCCGGACACCACGATCATCGTCCCGCATTCGGAGGGACCCGTGAACCCGGCCGGCGATCTCGGCCGCCACGACGACGGCCCGACGCTCGTCGCCGTGGTGTCCCCCCACCCGTCCCTGGCGCGTCACGCGCAGATCGACGCCCGCAACCTGGCCTGCCGGCCCGAGTACCCGATGGCCGCGGCCCGCGCCAACGCCGAAGGCGTCTCGCGCATCCGCTTCACCGTGGATTCGACGGGCCACGTGATCGCGGCCACCACGCTGTCCTCGTCCGGCCCCACGCGCGAACACCGCCTGCTGGACCGCGCCGCCGCCGACGCGCTGCAGCACTGCCCCATCACGCCGGGCCAGGACGCCGACGGCCACGCCACGGGCACGACGGTGGACGTGGAGTACGCCTGGACGTTGAACTAGACGTCGATCACCACGTCGGTGTCGATCTCCACCGGCCGCTCGAACAACTCGATCGCGGCCTTCGCCACCTGCGCGGTGTCGTAGTAGGCATACGCCGCCACGCCCAGGGCGCCCACCACCGGCAGCCAGCGCGCGGCGCCCTTGGCCACGCTGCGTTGCGTGATCTTCACGCCGATCTTGTTGGCGATGGCACGCAGCGCGGTCACGGCCACCGGCTTCACCACGAAGCGTTCGCCCACGCGCACCACCAGGTCGCGCACGGCCTGCGACGCCGTGTGCCTGAACAGGCAGAAGATCATCTGCTCGCGCGTGAGCGTGTGGGACCGCCCGTGCAACGCCGCGATGTCGGCCACCATGCGCGCCTGGATGCGCCACACGGCCAGCATCTCGGGCAGGATCGTCAGCCAGCCCAGCGGCCCCGGCGGCAACGCCAGCGTGCCCGCCGCCGTGGCCGCCTTGGCCGCGGCCTCGGCCGCCAGCTTGCGCGCGGCCTCGCGCGGCGCGGGGTTCACGTGCTGGGCGGAGCGCGGGATGTCGGTGACGAAGTCCAGCAGCGCCGCGGCGATGCGCGAGGCCGGGTCCGTGCCGATGTCCGCGGCGTGCACCACCGCGGGCAGGCGGGTCTTCGAAGGGTCGTCCTTCTTGCGGGCGGGCAGGATGCGGCTCATGCCGTGTCCCCGGGCAACGGGCAATCCCGGCCCGGGCCGAGGCCCTGGCCCGGGTCCATCCCCTGGCGACCGCCGGGCCGCCGCGCGGTGCGGAACGTCACCGACCACCGCAGCGCCGCCACCGGCGCCACGCTGTGCTGCCAGCCCCAGCGGGCCGCCCCGCGCATCCGGTAGACCGACCGGGGGGCCGCCACCAGCTTGACCACGTCCTTCGCCCGCGGCGCCACGGGCGGGTAGGGCCGGAATCGCAGCAAGGCCGGCGTGCCCAGCGACACCCCCATCACCTGCTCGAAATCGGGCACGTCCCGGTGCCACCCCAGCGGCGTGCCGGGCGCGTACTCGGCCACCAGCGCGTGCACCAGCGCGTCCTCGCGCAGCCCCGCCCACGCGGCCACGCGCGCCCGCAGGGGATGCAGCACGGCCACTAGCGGCTCGGTGGGCCGCAACCGGTTGGCGTCGTAGTCGAACGAGCCGCCATAGCTCACCACCCGCCGCCGCGCGGTGTAGCCCTTGTAGACGGCCGCCTCGAGCGGCAGCGCGCGGATCACGTCCACGAGCGCCGCCTCCTCGTCCACCGAGAGGAAACCCGCGGTGTAGTCCAGCCCGTCGGGCAGCCCCGCCGGCAGCGCCGCATCGGGCACGGGCGCGTCGACCTCGTCGAACAGGGCCGACTGTTCCATCGCGCGCATCGGGGAAGGCATGGGTGCCAGCGTAGCAAAGGGTTGGCTAGACTTCCGTCACAGGGAGATGGCGGTGCGCCGCGAGGGCGGCCACCGCGAAGAGATGACGAAGTCGCAGTTCTGGAAGGCCGTCGGGGCCGTGTGGGTGGTGATGCTGGTGGCGGGCGGCGTGATGCATCGCGCCGCCGCCGCCGCGTCGCCCGCGGGCACGCTGCCATGACCCGCCGCCCCTTCAAGCTCGCGCTCGGCACCGCCGCCATCCTCGCCGTCCTCGGCGGCGCCGCGCTGCTGGCCCACGGCATCGCGGCCGAGGCCGCCGACCCCGCGGCTAGCGACGCATCTGCCTCGGCCGCCGTCCCGCATGCGCATTCGCCCGCCGCGTTGCGCGGCGCGGGCCTTCACGCCCATGACCGCGTGGACGTCGCCACCTCCGGCCACCCCGCGCCCGCCGACCTCGCGGATCCCGCCCCGCAGACCGTCGATGTCTGCGGCGTGGGCCGCATCGGGGCGTCCATCTCCGACATCGAGACCTACCAGGCCTTCCACGACGAGCCCGTCGTGCAGGCCTCGCGCGCCCGCCTGCTCGCGCGCCTGGCCGCCAGCCCCGACCCGTACCAGCACGCGCTGTCCATCTTCCTGCGTCCCGACGACGACGAAGGCGCGACGGGGCCCGCCGACCGGCGCGAGCGCGTGGCCCGCCTGGCCGCGGCCTCCAACGACCCGCGGCTGGTGCAGCTGGCCACCCAGTGGTGCGCGTACGAGCGCGCGCCCCGCCGCGTGGCTTGCGAGCGCCTGGACGCCGCGCGCTGGACGACGCTCGCACCGGACAACGGCCTCGCCTGGATCTACGCGATCGGCCAGTCCCGGCGCCGCGGCGACGTGGCCACCGGGAACCGCGAGCTGTCGGAGATGGGCGCGCGCGCCACGCACGTCGACGAGGGCCACCAGGCCTTCGCCGCGGCGCTGGACGCGCAATCGTCGGCCACCGATCTCGACATGGTGGCCGAGACGACGCTCTACGTGGAAGGCGTCGGGCGCCTGGCCGCGTTCGCCATCCCGCTGGACGGGGTGTTCGGCCTGTGCCGCGCCGCGGCGGGCAGCGGCACGCCGGGCACCCAGGCCGCGTGCCTGCGGGCGGGCCATGCCATCGAGGGCCGCAGCGACACCCCCTTCGGCCTCGGCCTGGGCCGCAGCCTCGTGCGCCTGACCACCGGCGATAGGGCCTACGGCGCCGGCACGCCCGACGACCAGCTGGCGCTGGTGTCCGCCGACGCCTTCAGGCCGGGCTACGACTGCGCCGCACAGCGCGCCATGCACGACATGATCGCGCGCACCGCGCAGGTCGGCCAGGCGGCCGCGTTGCGCGAGTGGCGGGACGCGCACCCCTCGAACTGAGTGCGCTGCGCCGTCCGTTCGCTCGTGGCGCTGGTCGCGATCGCATCGATCGCCGGCTGGTGGTTGCACGACTCGGGCTCGACGCCGGAGCGCCACGACGCGGCAACGCGTCCCGGCGCATCCGGTCCACCCCCGGCCTTCGCATCGTCCGATGCACCGGACCGCGCGGTGTCCGTCCACGCACTCACGCTGCGGCCCGCCGCCAGCGCGTCGCCGGACGTCCCCACCCAGGTGGAAGTCTGCAGCGCAGGACGGCTGGACGTGCCGATCGGCGGCGAATCGTCGCTGGCACACCTGCAGCAGCTGCCGGCCGTGCATGACGCGCGGCAACGCCTGCTGGCGCGGCTTCGGTCCAGTGCGGATGCCTTCGACCGCGCGATGGCGGTCTTCCTCCAGGACGACCTGGGCGCCGCCGACCGGTCCGACCGCGCGGAGCAGATCGCGCGGCTGGCGCAGGACTCGCCCGATGCGCGGCTGGCCGGCCTGGCGGTGCGGGTGTGCCACGCGTCGCGGCAACGCAAGCATTGCGCAGCGGTCGATGCACGTCGCTGGACGGTGCTCGCGCCCGACAACGGGCTGGCCTGGATCTACGCGATCGACGCCGCGTGGCAATCGCACGATCCGGTGGCCGCGCAACGCGGCCTCGCCGGCCTGGCTGCCAACGCGACGCACGAGAGTGCGGGGTTCGCGGACCTGGCGCGGGTGCTGGTGGCGCACTCACCGGAACCGATGACCGACGCGGACCTGCTGGCGGAGGTGGCGCTCTGGGTCGACGGCCTCGGCCGGTTCTCCGGCCTGGGCGAACCGCTGCAGGGCTTGCTGTCGCTGTGCCGACGCGACCTCGCGGGACAGGAACCTCGTGCCGCGCTGTGCAAGCGCGCCGCCTACGCGCTGTCGCGCGAGCCGGGCGATTCCGTCGAGGGGCCGCTCCAGGCGGTCACGCTGGCACGGCGGGTGGGGGGACCGCCCGACTGGGGTGCCGCGTGGTTGGCGGCCCAGGAGGCCGATGAGTTGCTCACTGTCGAGGTGCTGGACGGCAGTGCCCGCTGCGATGCGCTGCGCCGCCAGGACCAGGCCCTGCGGCGCTGGGCCGAGCCCGGGGTCAGGTGGTTGCCGCCACCACCGCCGCTGCCGTGAACCGCTGGGCCTGGATGTGCCCCACCAGGGCCTCCTCGGCGTAGGGCTTGCCCAGCACGAGGCCGATGCCGGCCTGCGCGGCGGTGCCGCGATGCTGTTCCTCGGCGGACGTGATCATCACGATCGGCACGTGCGCGGTGTCGGGATTCGAGCGCAGGTGGCGCGCCAGCTCGAAGCCGTCCATGCCGGGCATCTCGACGTCCGTGACCACCAGGTCGGGAATCTCGGCAGCCACCTGGGCGGCGGCGTCGGTGCCGTCCACGCCATACACCACCCGGTATCCGTGCTTCTGCAGCAGGCGTCCGGTCTTGACGCGGACGATCTTCGAATCGTCGGCGACGAGGATGAGGGTGTCGGCTGGGGTCTTCAGTACCGGGTCGGGCACCGCGGCGGCTGGTCCGGTTGCCGCGGCGGCTGCGCCTGCCTGCTCGGCAAGGCGTTCCACCTCGACGCGCTCGGCCGCCTGGCGCTCTGCGGCCAGGCGCACGGCCTGCGCCTGCGCCTCCGCGGCCGCTGCGGCAGCCGCCGCCGCCGCGGCGCGCGCCACGGCCTGCTGCTCGGCCTCGGCCCGCTCGCGCTGCAGGCGATGCGCCGCCTCCACGCGATCGCGTTCACGCTGCGCCGCGGCGCGTTCGGCCTCGATGCGACGCGCCTGCTCGGCGGCCGCCAGCGCGGCTGCCGCCGCGGCCGCTTGCGCCGCGCGTTCCGCGTCGATGCGATCCTGATCCGCCCGGCGCGCTGCCTCCGCGCGCTGCGCCGCCGCCGCCGCCATGGCCTGCTCGGCAGCCCGGGCCTCGGCTTCGCGTGCTTCCTCAGCCCGCGCTTCGGCCTCGCGTGCTTCCTCAGCCCGCGCTTCGGCGGCGCGTGCTTCCGCAGCCCGCGCCTCCAACGCGCGCGCCTCCGCAGCCTGCGCCTGCGCAACCCGCGCCTCGGCGGCGCGTGCCTCCGCGGCCCGCACGTGCGCCTCGCGCATCGCGCGCTCGCCCGCGCGCCGCGCGGCCTGCTCGGCTTCGATGCGCCGGCGCTCGATGTCGCCATCGTCCCGCGGCAGGGCCACGGGCGCCTCGGCGGGGGCCGAGGGATCGGGGGTCCGGGCGGCGCGCTTGGCGGCCAGCACGCGCTGGGCCTCCTGGGCGGCCTGGGCGCGCGCCTGGGCACGCGCCTGCTCGCGGGCGTCCTCCTCGCGGGCGGCCTTGGCCGCCTTGTCGGCAGCGCGCCGCTGCTGCTTGGCCGAGCGCAGCACCTCGGCAGCCGCGCGGGCTGCCTCGATCTCCTGCAGGTGGCGGCGGTGGCGGCGCCACGCCACGACCCCGGCGGCGGCCAACGCCAGCATCAGGGCGCCGATCAGCAGGGCAGTGAACAGTTCGTCCATGGACGGCTCGGAACAGGGTAAACCACGATGGGACGAGGATACCGGCGGGCCCGCCCTCCCGCGCCCGGAAGAGCACCCGTTTCGTGCCGTTGTTCCGTGTCGCGTGGCCGGTGAAGCACGGCCCGCTGGCGAGACGCCTGGCCGATCAGCGGCTGGCCGCCGACGCGGGCCCCGGTGCCGTCACGGGCAGGCTGCCGGCCGGCCGTGCGTCCCAGGCCTGCCCGGGCACGGGCAGCGAGGCGTAGTACGCCGCCGCGGCGGCCACATCGATGTCGTCCAGCCCCTTGGCGATGGCGGGCATGCGATGGTCGGGATCGCTGTCGCGGGACCCGTCGCGCCAGGCCTGCAGTGCCGTCACCAGGAACGCGGCGGGCTGGCCGGACAGCGCCGGGATGGCGGCCGACGTGCCGGCCCCGTCCGGGCCGTGGCAGCTGGCGCAGGCGGCCACGTTGCGCGCGGCCTCGCCCACGTCGGCCAGCTGGCGGCCGCGCTTCAGGTCGCCGGCGGGGGAGGACGCCGCCGCCATCGCCGTGGCGGGCGGCGCGGCGCTGGGGGCCAGCGACGCGAACCAGGCCGCGGCCGCCTGGCGTTGCCCGGCGTCCATGGCCTTGGCGATGGGCTGCATCACCGGGTTGCGCCGCGTGTCGTCGCCATAGCTGGCCAGCGCGTGCGCCAGGTAGGCGGATGACTGGCCCGCCAATCGCGGGAAGCCGGCGGCCGCGTTGCCTTCGCCGCGCAAGCCGTGGCAGCCCGAGCAGGCCGGCACCGTGGCGCCGGCGCCCTGCCGCGACAATTGCTCGCCCGCCGCGCGCTGCGCATTGGTGGCGGGGCCCATCGCCCCGTTGGCCGTGGCCACGAGCAGCGAACCAGCGGATGCAGCGGACGCCGCCGCCATCGCCACCGTGGCCGCCGCCGACGCCGTCGATGCCGCAGCTTCTGCCGACGCTTGTGCCGCATCGACGACGCCGCTCGCGGGCGCGGAGGCCGCGGTGGCGCTGTCGTTGCCGGCGATGCGGATGCACCCGGACAGGCTCGCGGCGAGGGCCAGGGCGACGGCCGCGGCCAGCGTGGGCGAGGCGGGGAGGGAAGGGCTCGGCGAGTTGGGCATGGGGCGGCTCCGCGGCGTTGGGCAGGTCGCCGGGCCTTAGGCAATCGGCGGGCCTTGCCACGGCCGGGCACCCCGTTCGCCCTGGGACGCCGGACAACCGCAATCGCGGCGGCACGTCATCGCCGTTACAACCGTTGACGCGCCCGGACCGGGTCCGGTCCTCCGACCCTGCCCCCGGAACGTTGTTCCCTCATCGACGCCCACCGCGTCGACACGAAGACCAAGGAGTCCAGATGAAACCCATCCTTCGAGCCTCGATGGCCGCGATCGCGGTCGTCCTCGCCGGCCAGGCCGCCGCCGACGCCACCTTCTACGAGCATCGCGAATACCAGGGGCGCACCTTCGCCACCCGCGAGCCCGTGCCCGACTTCAACCAGACCGACATCGGCCAGACCGCCTCGTCGGTCGTCATCACCAACCGCGCCTGGCAGCTGTGCGACCAGCCCAACTTCCGCGGCAACTGCATCGAACTGCAGCCGGGCAACTACCCGTCGCTGCGCGACAGCGGCATGAACAACCGGGTGGCCTCCGCCCGCGGCATCCGCAACGAGCCCCCGGCGCCGCCCCCGCCCCCGCCCGTGCCGCCCATCCGCAACGACGGCTCGATCACGCTCTACGAGCACAACGGCTTCCACGGACGCACGTTCAGCACGCGTGACAGCGTCGACGACCTGCGGCGCTACGGCTTCAACGACCGCGCCTCCTCGATCCAGGTCACCGGCGAGCGCTGGATGGTCTGCGACGACGTCAATTTCCATGGCCGCTGCGTCACGCTGCGTCCGGGCATGTACCCCAGCCTGGCCGCCATGGGCCTGAACGATGCGGTGTCGTCGCTGCGCGAGGTGTACGAGGCCCCCGCCCCGTTGCCGATGGGCGACTGGCATCCGCGCCCGCAGGAGCGCATCTACGACGTGCAGGTGAGCGACGTGCGCGCCGTGTACGGCACGCCGCAGCAGCGCTGCTGGGTCGAGCGGCGCCAGGTGGCGCAGCCCGCGGTCGATCCCAACGCCGCCCTGGTGGGTGGCCTGATCGGCGGCATCCTGGGCCACGAGCTGTCGGGCCGCGGCGACCGCACGGTCGGCACGGTGGGTGGCGCGGTGGCCGGCGCGGCCGTCGGCTCCGCCGTCAGCACCAATGGCGGCTACGCCGTGGTCGGCACCGAGAACGTCCGCCGCTGCGACACGGTGCCCAACCGCGGCGCGCCGGAGTACTGGGACGTGGTCTACGTCTATCGCGGTGCCGAGCACCACGTCCAGATGACGACCCCTCCGGGCCCGACCATCCGCGTCAACGAGAACGGCGAACCGCGCAATTGAGCGGACTCGCCCTTTCATGATGCACACGCGCCCTCCGGGGCGCGTTTTTTTTGCCGTGGCAATGGCCGCCACTGCGGCACTGCATTGCCGCGCACGTCATCGGCCTCACGCGTTTGCCGCGCGCCACGCGGGATACCCCTAGCCGTACCGGTTTGAGTCCTTATCGGTCCTGGCGTCGCACGACCGTTCGCGACTGGCCGCCGCCGCCCACGCCCGGCCGAGGGTGATTGACAGGTCCGTCGCCGCCTCCTAAAACAAGCACGAACGATCGTGCGATTCCGAGGCGTGCGCTCGTCCCACCGAGACCTCGGAGGAGACAACCCATGCTGAAGAAAACCGGGCGGCTGATGGCCGCCGCGGCGGCGTGCGCGCCGCTGTTCCTGGTCCCCTCGATCGCCCACGCCGGCGTCGCCTGCCGGGCCGCCACGCCCGCCGAGGCCCTCGCCTACACCACGCCGCTGCTGTGGCCGGGCGTCATCTCACCCCGAGACGGCACCTGCTACGTGCCCAACCTGCGCGTCACGGCGCGGGACGGCGTGCAGCTCACCGCCAACGTGTTCCTGCCCTCCGGCGCGGGCGGCGGCGGGAAATTCCCGGCCGTGTTCTATCCCAGCAGCTGGGCTGCCGCGGACTTCTTCGAGTACCTGGGCCAGCAGCAGCGCATGGCGCAGTCCGGGTACGTGGCCATGGCCTACACGGCACGCGGCTTCTACGGCTCGGGCGGCATCGTCGGCGTCGCCAGCACCCAGGACGTGGCCGACGTCAGCAGCGTGGTGGACTGGCTCGTGGCCAACACCCCCACCGACGTCAACCGCATCGGCGCCACCGGCATCTCCTACGGCGCGGGCCTGTCCGTGCTGGGCGCCGCCGCCGACTCGCGCATCAAGGCCGTCGCATCGCTCTCGGGCTGGGCCAACCTGATCGACCAGATGTACGGCAACGCCGTGCCCAACCCGACGTGGCTGGAGGTGCTGTTCCTCTCGGGGCAGTTCACGGGCAACCTGGACCCGATCGTCGGCCAGTACAACACCGCCATCAACGATCCCGACGTCACGCCCGCCAAGATCGCCGAGATCACGGCCTGGGGCGTACCGCGCTCGCCGATCAACGCGGTGGCCGCGCTCAACGCCCGCAAGGTGCCGGTGTTCATCGCCAAGAACTGGCAGGACGACATGTTCTCGCCCAACTCCACCCTGGCGATGTTCGGCGGCCTCACCGGACCGAAGAAGCTGATGCTGCAGCCCGGCATCCACGCCTCGGCGGAACTGCCCGGCGCGCTGCTCGGCTCCGACAACGCCATCTTCGACCAGGTGCATCGCTGGATGGACCGCTTCCTGAAGGGCACCGCCAACGGCGTCGACACGGAGCCCAAGGTGACCCTGCAACTGGCCTACGGCGGCAGCACGGAGACGCTCTCCACCTGGCCGGCCCCCGAGTTGCACGCGCTCACCTACCAGCTGGGCCCGCGCGGCGCGCTGCGCTGGGACTTCGGCTGCTTCTGCTGGAAGGGCGTCAGCGGCACGCTGCAGGTCGCGGCCAACACGCAGTCGGCCACCGACACGATCGACGACCTGCTGGACACCACCGCCAGCACGGGCCCGATCCCGATCCTGTCGCCGCTGATGGAGAGCATCGGCGTGCCGGTGATCGACCAGATGGCGACGATCCTGCCGGGCGAGGGCGTGCGCTACGAGGGCCCGTCGCTGTCCTCCGCGCTGAAGCTGCGCGGCTCGCCCAAGCTCTCCCTCAAGGCCACGCCCAGCCAGTCTCGCGGCATGCTGGTGGCCTACCTGTACGACGTGGACATCGTCGGCTTCGGCACGCTCGTCACCCACGGCGCGCGCTCGCTGCACTGGGCCACGCCCCGCGCCGCCACCGACCTGTCGTTCGACCTCAACGCCATCGCCTACGACGTGCCTGCGGGCCACCACCTGGTGCTGGTGTTCGACACGGCCGACAGCCTGTACGGCGCGCCGGTGCACTCGGGTGAGTACGCCACGATGGGGCTGCCGTTCTCGCCCGCGTCGGCGATGACGCTGCAGTTGCCGGTGCGCTGAGCCCGGCAGGCCGCGCTCAGGCCATCAAGGCATCCAGCCCCGCCACCAGGAACCGCTGCAGTCCCACGTGATCGGTGGCCGGGCCGCTGGGACGCGGGGCCGCATCGGGGGCGGGTGCCAGTGCCGACACGCCGGCGTCGGACGATTCGCCGCGCGGGGCCAGGCTCGATGCAGCCTCCGCGGCATCCGCCGCCACGGCCACGGCCGACACGGCGGCGCCGTCCACCCGCGCGGGCATGCCGGGATCCAGCATCGCGCCCGCGGGCGCCACCGGCAGGCTGGCGGAGGATGCCGGGGCCGGCACCGGCCGGCGCTCGGACGGCCGCCGGGCCATCTCCGCCAGCCGGCTGCCCGACGTGGCGCAGCGCAGGATGGACGTGGTGGTGCACAGGTAGCCCAGCGCCGCCTTCTCGCGGGTGGCGTTGGGATAGGCGGCCATCACCACCTCGATGAACGCGTCCGCGGCCTCCTCCACCTCCTGGCGCACCAGGGCCATGGCGTCGGCCTGCGAATCGTCGGTCATGCGCGACAGCAGCAGCATGAAGCGGCGGCCATCGTCGTCCTCCCCCGCGCGACGGATCACGTCGATCAGGCCGGACACGAGCGCCTCGATGCGCGGTCGCGAGCCGTCGGTCGGCAGCGCGCTGCGCCCGGCGTCGATCACGCCCGCCAGCACGTAGCGGTGCGCGTGCACCACCGCGCGCAGCAGGTCGAGCTTGCTGCCGAAATGGTGGTTCAGCAGCGTGAGCGAGACCTGGGCGTCGCGGGCGATGTCGCGCAGGCTGGCGCCGCGGAAGCCGTGGACGGCGAAGTGCTCGTTCGCCGAACGGAGGATGGCGGTCTTGCGGTCCATGGGGGGTCTCCGTGCGTTAGGAGGACACGTGTGCAGCAAGAGTGATCTTGCACCATGACGAAGCGAGTCGGAAGGGGAATGGATGAACGGTCGTCGGGGCCGCACGTCCCCGGTGCATGGACGCCGGGAAAACCCGGCACGGGTCTTGTATGGGGGAGGGCATGAGCCTTCCCTGCCGTACCCTCCCGACCGCCCCGGCCGCGCCGCCGACCGCGCTGGACGCCTTCGGCCACGCCAGCGTGGCCCTGCGCCCGCGCGACGGCCGCATCCTCTGGCAGACGCCATTGGCGCGCCAGCTGATGGCCCGCCATTTCAACCAGCGCGTGCCGCAGCAGGGTCCCGCGCACGCGCCGCCCGCGCTGGGCGACTGGGTGCGCGCCTGCGCCGCCGCCGGCGACCCCCCGGCCCTTCCGCCCGGACCCTGGACCTGGACCACCGGCCCCCATCGCCTCACCTGCACGCTGCATGCCGCCGGCGGCCCGGACGAGTGGCTGGTGGTGCTGACGGAGTCCACGCCGGCCGAGGGTTCGCAACGCCCCGGAGACGCGCCGTTCACGGATCTTTACCCCGCCCCCAAGCCTCGTTGACCGCCCCGCGCGACCATGGTCCTGCACGCAGGCAGGAGGCCGCGCCATGTCCCACCCCAACGATCCCGCCCCGCTGGCCACCCCGGCCGGCCCCACCCGAACCGCCCGTTCCAGCCGGCAACGCGCCGTCACCGCCATCGTCGGTGTCGCGCTGGCCGGCGGCGTGGCGCTGGCCGCCTGGGCCGTCACCGACCATCCCCCCCGGCCCGGCGGCTTCCCCCCGCCCCCCGGCCTGGCGGGCCCGGGCGGCGCGATGCTGCCCGGCGGCCCGCTGCTGCCCCGCGGCCCGCTGCTGGACCACCTGCTGGACCAGATCGACGCGTCCGCGGTGCAGCGATCGCAGCTGCACCAGTTGCTGGACGCCGCCGACGCCGACCTGAAGGCCGGCTTCCAGGCCGGCCACGACGACCGGGAGCGCATGGCGCAGCTCTTCGCCGCGCCCGTGGTGGACGAGGCTGCGATCGAGGCGCTGCGCCAGCGCGACGTGGCCCGCCACGACGCGGCCAGCAAGCGCATGGTGCAGGCCCTGGTGGAGGTGAGCCACGTCCTCACCGTCGAGCAGCGGGTGCAACTGCAGGCCCTGATGCACCAGGCGCGTGCGGGCCACCACGCGCCCCCCGACGAGCTGGTGCCCCCGCCGCAGTGAGGCCGTCCCCGCGGCCCGTGCGATCCTCCCCCGCCGGGCCCCCCGATTGCCGCCGCGCGTCGCACCCGTCCACTGCGCCCATAATCCCATCGCCCCGCGCGATGGGCCGATCCCGATGACCAATCCCCACCTCCTGCTGATCGACGACGATGCCCGCCTCACGCGCATGGTGGGCGACTACCTGCGCACGCAGGGCTTCGACGTCGACACCGCCGGCACGCTGGCCGAGGGCCGCATGCGGCTGAACAACGGCGGCTACGACGCGCTGGTGCTCGACCTGATGCTGCCCGATGGCGACGGCCTCGACTTCACGCGCGAGCTGCGCGGCACGGCCGCCACGCGCCGCCTGCCGCTGATGATGCTCACCGCGCGCGGCGAGCCCACCGACCGCATCGTCGGCCTCGAGCTGGGCGCGGACGACTACCTGCCCAAGCCCTTCGAGCCGCGCGAGCTGCTCGCCCGCGTCAAGGCCCTGCTGCGCCGCGCCAGCCCCGACCCCGAGCAGGAGGAGGTGCTGCGCTTCGGCCGCCTCGAGATCGACCTGGGCGCGCATGAAGCCCGCCTGGACGGCACGCGCTGCGACCTCACCAGCCACCAGTTCGACCTGCTGGTGGTGCTGGCCAGCAGCCCCGGCCGCGTGCTGAGCCGCGACCAGATCATGGACGCGCTGAAGGGCCACCCGCTGGAGGCCTTCGACCGCTCCATCGACGTGCACATCTCGCGCATCCGCAGCGTGATCGAGGACGATCCCAAGAACCCGAAGCGCGTCCTCACCGTGCGTGGATCGGGCTACCTGTTCGCGCGCAAGCAGGATTCGTGAAGCTCGCCCTCGGCATGCGCACGCTCTACCTGCGCATCTGGCTCACCGTCATCGTCACGCTGGCGCTGTTCGCCGCCGTGTCCGGCTGGGTGGTTCAACGCCACATCGACGAGGAGCGCGTGCGCAACCAGGCCGTCGTGACCGAGCGCATCGCGGCCTGGGGCGACCTGATCCAGCGCTCCCTGCCCGCCGCCAGCGCGCCCGTGGACGTGCAGGCGCAGGCCTTGAAGGAATGGTCGCAGCGCCTGCGCGTGCCCATGGCCCTGGACGACGGCGCCGGCCACCGCATCGTCGCTTCCGAGTCCTACGTGCGGCGCGAGTCCGACCCGTCCCTGTCGCGCCTGCCCGCCTACCAGATCAAGCTGGACGACGGCCGCGCGCTGTGGGTGATGCGCCCCGGCATGCTCAAGCCGCCACCCGGCGTGGACCGCGGCAACCCGGGCGACGACGACGGCCCCGGGCCCGGCGGCGGCGGGCCGTCGGACGCCGACAGGCTGGCGCCCGCGCAAGCGCCGGGCGCGCAGGCGCCCGGCCATCCCGGCGCCGATCCCGCCGCCAACGCCGCGCCGCCGCCCAACGGGGCCAGCGTCGGCAGCTCCACGGTGGGGCGCCGCGCGATCGACGTGCGCGGCCCCTTGCCGCCGTTCCCGTTCCTGCCGCTGCCCAAGGGCGTGCCGCAGGGCATCGGCCTGATGCTGCTGGTGCTGGTGCTGTTCGTGGCCGTGGCCGCGGGCGCGTTCCCGGTGGTGCGGCGGCTCACGCGCCGCCTCGAGGCGCTGCAGCGCGGCGTCGAGGCCTTCGGCGCCGGGGCGCTGGACCAGCGGGTGCCCGTGGAGGGCCGCGACGAGGTGGCCGACGTGGCGCAGAGCTTCAACCAGGCCGCCTCGCGCATCGAGGCGCTGGTGCGCTCCAACCGAAGCCTCCTGGCCAACGCGAGCCACGAGCTGCGCTCGCCGCTCGCGCGCCTGAAGATGGCCTCGTCGATGCTGGACACCGCTTCGCCCGCCGAGCGCGGCCCGCTGCGCGCCGAGATCGACACCGACATCGCCGAGCTCGACGCGCTGGTCGACGAGGTGCTGCTGGCCAGCCGGCTCGAGGCCTCGCCCGCGCAGGACCACGTGGAAAGCGTGGACCTGTTCGCGCTGGCGCTGGAGGAGGGCGCCCGCGTCAACGCCTCGGTGGAGGGCACCGACGTGGTCGTGAAGGGCGAGGAACGCCTGCTGCGCCGCGCCCTGCGCAACCTGCTGGAGAACGCGCGCCGCTACGGCGGCGGGCAGGTGCACCTGCAACTGCGTCCCGCGCCCGGGCGCGCGGACCAGGTGGAGGTGCAGGTGCGCGACAACGGCCCCGGCGTGCCCGAGGCCTACCGCGAGCGCGTGTTCGAGCCCTTCTTCCGCCTGCCCGGCCACGCCGAGCGCGAGGGCGGGGTGGGCCTGGGCCTGTCGCTGGTCAAGCAGATCGTCGAGCGCCACCGCGGCCGCATCCGCATCGACACGCCGCAGGGCGGGGGCGGGTGCTTCGTGATCACGCTGCCCGTCTGATATCGCTGGTGCCAGGCATTGCCTGGCACCATCACTTCAAGGCTTCCTCGGACGGATGGTCTTCGCCGGTCGCCTTGCGCGCCCGCTCCGCATACCGGTTGAACCGCCACGCCGTGGCCTCCAGCGTGATGCGCCGCCACACCTGGCGCTTCTCGGCCGGGCTCATCCCGGGCCAGTGCTGCACCTCGTCGAACGTGCGCCCGCATCCCTTGCACAGCGCGTCGCCCTGCGACGTCGAGCAGATGGCGATGCACGGCGCATCCGGCGTGGACGCGTACCACTGCAGCCAGGCGGCCTTCGCCTTCGGCGGCAACGAGTGCTCGTCCGCCTCGTGCTCGCGGTAGTACACCATCAGCGCGTACACCTCGGCCAGCGCCCGCACCTCGGGGCACGCGCTGATGCCGTCGTGGGACGGCGACCGCGCACGCCACCAGTTGATGGCCGCCTCGATATCGGTGATGTGAATTCCAGCGCTCACAACGCCACGCGAATGTTCTGCCGGCCGCAGGCCCACCCCAGCCCCTGGCACGGAGCTGGCTTCGCCAGTCCGTCGCCAGAGCCCCCTCGGGGGGTGGCGACCAGTGTGGACCTCGGCACGAGACAACGCCTGTTGGGGAGCCTGGGGGTCAATAATTCAAGCCCATCGCCTCGCGCACGTCCTTCATGGTCTGGCGCGCCACCGTGCGCGCGCGCTCCGTGCCCATCTCCACGATCCAGTGCACCTGCTTCGGGTTGGTCAGGTACTGCTCCGCGCGCTCGCGCCACGGCTGCTGTTCCTTCAGGATGCTGTCGATCACCGGCTGCTTGCAGTCCAGGCAGCCGATGCCCGCCGTGCGGCAGCCATTGGCCGCCCAGGCCTGCGTGTCGGCATCCGAATACACCTTGTGGAACTGCCACACCGGGCAGCGCTCCGGCTCGCCCGGATCGGTGCGACGCACGCGCTGCGGGTCGGTGGGCATCTTGCGGATCTTGGTCTGCACGGCCTCCGGCTCCTCGCGCATGGCGATGGCGTTGCCGTAGCTCTTGCTCATCTTCGCGCCGTCCAGGCCGGGCAGCTTGGTCACCTCGGTGTGCAGGGCCTGCGGCTCGGTCAGCACGGTCTTGCCGCTGCCCTTCAGGTGGCCCAGCAGCAGCTCCGTGTCGTCGGACGTGAACCCTTCCAGCTGCGCCGCGGCCTTGCGCACGATGCCCTCGCCCTTGCCCAGCGCCTCGGGCGTGCCGTTGGTGCCGAACTCCTTGCGCTGCTTCTCGAAGTAGCGCTGGTCGTCCTTCGGCAGCTTGGCCAGCGCCGCGGCCACGTCGGCCTCGAAGCGCGAGCCGCGGCCATACAGGTGGTTGAAGCGGCGCGCCACCTCGCGCGTGAGCTCCACGTGCGACGACTGGTCCTCGCCCACCGGCACGTACGACGCCTTGTAGATCAGGATGTCGGCCGCCTGCAGCAGCGGGTAGCCCAGGAAGCCGTAGGTCGCCAGGTCGCGGTCCTTCAGCTTGTCCATCTGGTCCTTGTACGTGGGCACGCGTTCCAGCCAGCCCAGTGGCGTGCCCATCGACAGCAGCGTGAACAGCTCGGCGTGCTCGGGCAGGCGGCTCTGGATGAAGATCGTGCACAGGTCGGGATCGAGGCCGGCGGCGATCCAGTCGATCACCATGTCGTACACGTTGCGCTCGATGACGTCGCGGTCCTCGTAGTGCGTCGTCAGCGCGTGCCAGTCGGCCACGAAGAAGAAGCTGTCGTACTCCGACTGCAGCCGCACCCAGTTCTTCAGCGCACCGTGGTAGTGGCCGAGATGCAGGGCGCCGGTGGGGCGCATGCCGGAGAGTACGCGGGCTCGCATGGACGTGATCCTGGTGGTGCGGGGGGACGATCATTGTAGGGACCGTAAAATTCCGCCCCATGAAACGCATCGTGGTCCTGTTCTCCGGGCAGGGCTCCAACCTGGAGGCACTGGTCAAGGCGCAGCGCGCCGAGGGCTGGCCGGCGCAAGTGGTGGCCGCCATCACCAACCGGCCGGCCGCACCGGGCCTGGCCCTGGCCGCCTCGCTGGGCGTGCCGGCCACGGTCGCCCTGGACCACACCACCTTCCCCGACCGCGACGCCTTCGATGCGGCGCTGGCGCAGGAGATCGACCGCCACGCCCCCGACCTGGTGGTGCTGGCCGGCTTCATGCGCATCCTCACGCCCGGGTTCGTGCGGCGCTACGAGGGGCGGATGATGAACATCCACCCGTCGCTGCTGCCGGCGTTCACGGGCCTGCACACGCACCGCCGCGCCATCGCCGACGGCTGCAAGGTGGCGGGTGCCACGGTGCACTTCGTCAGTGCGGAGCTCGATCACGGCCCCATCGTGGCGCAGGCCGTGGTGCCGGTGCTGGCCGCCGACGACGAGCACGCGCTCGCCCGCCGGGTGCTGGTGCAGGAGCACCGGCTCTACCCGCTGGCGGTGAGGTGGTTCGTGACGGGGCGTCTGGCCCTGGCCGACGGGCGCGTGACGCAGCTGGATGGCGAGCCGCAACTCCTGGTGTGATGGGGTCAGGTCTTGCCTTGCCCCCGGCCGGGGGCAAGGCAAGACCTGACCCCATGGGAGAATCGACCCCATGCATCCGAACGCGCTTCTCGACCTCGCCACCGACCTGCTCCGCGAGGTCCTCAAGCTCGACCGGGCGGCCGACCAGGTCGTCTCCGACTATTTCCGCCGCCACAAGGCCCTGGGCATCCGTGAACGCCACGCCCTGGCCGAGACCACGTACCACGTCCTGCGCCAGCGCCTGCTGCTCACCCACCTGGCCCAGAGCGGCCACGGCGCGCTGGAACGCCGCCTGGCCCTGCTGGGCTGGCAGGGCGGGGCCGGCCTGCTGCGCGGCGCCATCGGCCCGCAGGAGCAGAAGTGGCTGGACGACGTCCACCGCATCGACCCCCAGTCCTACTCCGAGAAGCTGCGCCACAACCTGCCCGACTGGCTGGCCCAGGCCGTCAAGGAGGAACTGGGCGACGGCGACGCGTTCTGGGACTACGTGCGCGCCATCAACACGCCCGCCCCGCTGGACCTGCGCGTCAACACGCTGAAGTCGAAGACCGAGGACGCCCGCGCCGCCCTGCAGGACGCCGGCATCACCTCCGAGCCCACGCCGTACTCGCCGATGGGCCTGCGCATCTACGACAAGCCGCCGCTGCAGAAGACCAACGTGTTCATCCGCGGCGACGTGGAGGTGCAGGACGAGGGCAGCCAGATGCTGGCCCTGCTCACCAACCCCAAGCGCGGCGAGATGGTGGTGGACTTCTGCGCGGGCGCGGGTGGCAAGACGCTGGCCCTCGGCGCCGCCATGCGCAACACCGGCCGCCTGTACGCCTTCGACGTGTCGGGCTACCGCCTGGACAAGCTCAAGCCGCGCCTGGCGCGCAGCGGCCTGTCCAACGTCTACCCGGCCCAGATCGCCCACGAGCGCGACGATCGCATCAAGCGCCTCGCCGGCAAGATCGACCGCGTTCTCGTGGACGCGCCGTGCTCCGGCCTCGGCACCCTGCGACGCAATCCCGACCTGAAGTGGCGCCAGTCGCCCAAGGCCATCGCGGCCATGACGGAGCAACAGGGCGCCATCCTCGCCAGCGCCGCCCGGCTGCTGAAGGAAGGCGGGCGTCTCGTCTACGCGACCTGCAGCCCGCTGCGCCGCGAGGACGAGGACATCGCCGACGCGTTCTCGGCCGCGAATCCCGCCTTTGTGCGCGTGCCGGCCGCCGAGGCGCTGGTGCAGGCCGGCGTGGACCCAGCGCGTGCTGCCGAGCTGGACAGCGGCGGGAACTTCCGCAGCTGGCCTCATCTGCACCGAATGGACGGCTTCTTCGCTGCCGTTTGGCAGAAAAGCTGACATCTTGTAGACTTCGTGCTCGCCGGTTGATGCTCGTCAACAGGCGGGGCCAAACACCGAATTGAGGGTGCTTGAGCCCTCATTCCGTGAAACCGTTCACGGGTTGCCCCGACTACAATCGGTGACCTGTCCACGAGGCGCCCCAGGCGATTCCATGACCGAAGCTCTCTCCGTCTTCAATGCCGTGCTCGATTTCTTCTCGCACGGCATGGCCCATGCCACCTGGTGGCAGCTGGTGCTGTACACGCTGGCCACCACGCACGTCACCATCGCGTGCGTCACGGTGTTCCTGCACCGTGCCCAGGCCCACCGGGCCCTGGAGCTGCACGCCCTCCCGTCGCACTTCTTCCGCTTCTGGCTGTGGCTCACCACCGGCATGGTCACGCGCGAGTGGGTGGCCATCCACCGCAAGCACCACGCCAAGTGCGAGACGGTCGACGACCCGCACAGCCCCGTCACGCGCGGCATCAAGGCGGTGCTGCTGACCGGCAGCGAGATGTACCGCGCCGAGGCCAAGAACCAGGAGACCATCGCCAAGTTCAGCCACGGCACGCCGGACGACTGGATCGAGCGCAACCTCTACAGCCGCTTCCAGTGGCAGGGCGTCGCGCTGATGATGATCATCAACCTCACGCTGTTCGGTGCCATCGGCGCCACCGTCTGGGCCATCCAGATGCTGTGGATCCCCATCACGGCCGCCGGCATCATCAACGGCATCGGCCACTACTGGGGCTACCGCAACTTCGAGGCGGTGGACGCGTCCTGCAACATCATCCCGTGGGGCATCCTCATCGGCGGCGAGGAGCTGCACAACAACCACCACACGTACCCGACGTCGGCCAAGCTGTCCGTCAAGCCGTACGAGTTCGACATCGGCTGGGGCTACATCCGCGCCCTCGAGATGCTGGGCCTGGCCAAGGTCCGCAAGACCGCGCCGCAGCTGCGCACCGGTGACGTCCGCCCCGTGGCCGACAACGAGACGCTGGAAGCGCTGATCGCCAATCGCTACGAGGTGATGGCCAAGTACGCCCGCGACGTCCGCCGCACCTGCCGTGCCGAACTGGCCCGCCTGCGCGAGCAGGGCAGCCAGGGCACGTCCCGCTGGGCCAACATGCGCCTCGCCCGCCGCTGGCTGCACCGCGACGCGGAGAAGATCCCCGGCCACCTGCAATCCCAGGTCGCCGCCGCCGCCGCCGATTCCGCGGTGCTCACCAAGCTGGTGGCCATGCGTGAAGAGCTCCGCCTGCTCTGGACCCGCACCAACGTGTCCGCCGAGCAGCTGGTGGCCGACCTCCAGGCCTGGTGCAGGAAGGCCGAGGACTCGGGCATCGCCGCCCTGCAGGAGTTCTCGCTCAAGCTGCGCGCCGCGCGCGCCTGATCCCACCCGGATCCGTTTCCTTCGAAGGCCCGCCGGCCCCCGCCGGCGGGCCTTTTTGCTGGGTCTGGCGTTGCCCTTCGCCCCCACCGGGGGCGGGGGGCAAGCGCCTGACCCCGCGCGAGCTGCGGCATGATGGTAGACCCTTCGCCCCTAGCGAAGCCTCGATGGCCCACCCGCCAAGCCGCACACCACGAGCCTTCGCGCAAAATGGACCCCACCATGCGCTTCGACCTCGTCACCCTCAACCTCGTCCTCGCCATCGCGGAGACGCGCAGCATCACGCGGGGGGCGGAGCGCGAACACCTCGCTCTGGCCGCCGCCAGCAAGCGCCTGTCCGACCTGGAGGCCCGCCTGGGCGTCACGCTGTTCGAGCGCCGCGCGCGTGGCGTGGAGCTGACCGAGGCCGGCCGTGCCCTGGTGCGCCACATCCGCTCCCTCAACGCGTCGCTGCATGCGCTGGAAAGCGAGGTCGTGGAGTTCTCGCGCGGCATCAAGGGCCACCTGCGCGTCTCGGCCAACGCCGGCGCCATCTCGGAGGCCCTGCCCGCCGACCTGGCCGCCTTCGCGCAGGCCCACCCCGGCATCCGCATCAGCCTGGAGGACCAGACCAGCGACGAGGTGCAGCGCGCCGTGGCCGAAGGCCGTGCCGACGTGGGCGTCTTCGTCGGCCCGTCGCACGACCCGCGCCTGGCCACCCGCCGCTACCGCACCGCCACGCTGGCTGCCGTGGTGCCCGCGGGCCACGTGCTCGCCCGCAAGCCCACGGTGCCGTTCGAGGCGCTGCTGGATTTCGACATCGTCGGCCTGCCGGCCGGCGCCTCGGTGCACGAGGCCATGATGCGCGCCGCCCTCGAGCGCGGGCGCACGCTCGACGCGCGCCTGCAGGTGCGCGGCTTCGACGCCATCGCGCAGCTGGTGGAGGCCGGCCTGGGCGTGGCCGTGCTGCCCGCCGGCCCCGCCGAGCGTTTCGCCAAGGTCTTCGCCATCCAGGCCCTGCCGCTGGAGGCCCCGTGGGCGGTGCGCGACTACGTGCTGGCCACGCGCGCGCAGGACGTGCTGCCCGCCGCGCTGCAGCGCTTCGTCGACATGCTGTGCCCGCCCGCCGCCGTGGCCGCCGCCGCAGCCGCTGCCGCCGCCGGCCAGGCCGTCGCCCCCATTCCCCCCGCCTACCGCTCCACGACGCGATGACCGGCCGAACCCTCTACGACAAGCTCTGGGACGACCACGTCGTCCGCACCGAGGACGATGGCACCGCGCTCCTCTACATCGACCGCCACCTGGTGCACGAGGTCACCAGCCCGCAGGCCTTCGAGGGCCTGCAGCAGGCCGGCCGCCCCGTCTGGCGCCTCGAGGCCAACCTGGCGGTGAGCGACCACAACGTGCCCACCACCGACCGCCGCGACGGCATCGCCGACCCGGTGTCGCGGCTGCAGGTGGACACGCTGGACGCCAACTGCGCCCGCACCGGCATCACGCAGTTCCGGATGACGGACAAGCGCCAGGGCATCGTGCACGTGATCGGCCCGGAGCAGGGCGCCACGCTGCCGGGCATGACCGTGGTGTGCGGCGACAGCCACACCTCCACGCATGGCGCCTTCGGCGCACTGGCGCACGGCATCGGCACCAGCGAGGTGGAGCACGTGCTCGCCACCCAGACGCTGCTGGCGCGCAAGGCGAAGAACATGCTCGTGAAGGTGGAGGGCGCGCTGCCCCGGGGCTGCGGCGCCAAGGACGTGGTGCTGGCCATCATCGGCCGCATCGGCACGGCCGGCGGCACGGGCTACACGATCGAGTTCGGCGGCAGCACCATCCGCGCGCTGTCGATGGAGGGCCGCATGACCGTGTGCAACATGGCCATCGAGGCGGGCGCGCGCGCCGGCCTGGTGGCGGTGGACGACACCACGCTCGCCTACGTCCAGGGCCGGCCCTATACCCCCACGGGTATCGAATGGGAGCTCGCGGTCCAGCACTGGCGCACGCTTCGATCCGACCCGGGCGCGCACTTCGACGCCGTCGTGGAGATCGACGCCACCCGCCTGGTGCCGCAGGTCACGTGGGGCACGTCGCCCGAGATGGTCACCGGCATCGACGGCCGCGTGCCCGACCCCGACAAGGAGCGCGACGCGGTGCGCCGCGGCGCCATCGAGCGCGCGCTCACCTACATGGGCCTGCCGCCCGACAAGCCCATCGCCGACATCGCCATCGACAAGGTGTTCATCGGCTCCTGCACCAACAGCCGCATCGAGGACCTGCGCGAGGCCGCGGCCGTGGTTCGCAGGGTGGGTGGCCGCATCGCGCCGAACGTGCGCCTCGCGCTGGTGGTGCCCGGCTCGGGCCTCGTCAAGGAGCAGGCCGAGCGCGAGGGCCTGGACCAGGTGTTCCGCGGCGCGGGCTTCGAGTGGCGCGAGCCCGGCTGCTCGATGTGCCTGGCCATGAACGCCGACCGGCTGGAGCCTGGCGAGCGCTGCGCGTCCACCAGCAACCGCAACTTCGAAGGCCGGCAGGGCGCCGGCGGCCGCACGCACCTGGTGAGCCCGGCGATGGCGGCCGCCGCCGCGCTCCACGGCCACTTCGTCGATGCGCGACGCTTCGCCTGATCCGGGAGGACGCCGACCATGACCCCCTTCACCGTCCACTCCGGCCTCGTGGCCCCGATGGACCGCGAGAACGTCGACACCGACGCGATCATCCCCAAGCAGTTCCTGAAGTCGATCCAGCGCACGGGCTTCGGCCCCAACCTGTTCGACGAGTGGCGCTACCTGGACCGCGGCGAGCCCGGGCAGGACCTCGCCAGCCGTCGTCCCAACCCCGACTTCGTGCTGAACCAGCCTCGCTTCGCGGGCGCCTCGGTGCTGCTGGCCCGCGCCAACTTCGGCTGCGGCTCCAGCCGCGAGCACGCGCCGTGGGCGCTGGAGCAGTACGGCTTCCGCGCGCTGATCGCGCCCAGCTTCGCAGACATCTTCTTCAACAACTGCTTCAAGAACGGCGTGCTGCCCATCGTGCTGCCCGAGGCCCAGGTGGCGCGGCTGTTCGACGAGGTGGCCGTGTTCCCGGGCTACCGCCTCACCGTGGACCTCCCGCGCCAGGTGGTGGTGAAGCCGGACGGCAGCGAGCTCCCGTTCGACGTCGAGGCCTTCCGCAAGTACTGCCTGGTCAACGGCTTCGACGACATCGGCCTGACGCTGCGCCACGCCGACGCCATCCGCGCGTTCGAGGCCGAGCGCCTGGCGCGCATGCCGTGGCTGGCGCATCGGCTGCCCGGCTGACGAAGGGCGTGGCAGGCAGCCGCAACGCGTGAGATAGAGTCGATGGATGACCGTCATCCTGCTGCACGTCGGCGCGCACAAGACCGCCACGACGCATCTCCAGAACCGCTGGTCGCACCTGGCCAGGTCGTCGCGCAGCGTGGCGTGCCCGCCGCTGGACGAGGTGCGCAAGCAGTTCCTGCCCGCCTGCGGCCAGGGCGCGGACGCGCAGCGCAACGCACGGCGCTGGCTGGCGTCGCACTGCGAGGGACGCGACACGGTGGTGGTGTCGGACGAGAACATGCTGGGCTTCTGCGAGGAGCCGTTCCAGGGCGGGCAGCTGTACACGCAGGCGCGCGAGCGCGTCGCGCGGCTGGCCGGCGTGCTGCAGGGGCACCGCGTGACGGTGCTGTTCTCGGTGCGCGGGTACGCCGACTGGCTGCGCTCCGCGTGGTGCGAGACCATCCGGCACCAGCCGTACAAGCCGTTCCGCAAGTCGTTCAAGTCGCTGGACACGCCGCAGCGCGGCTGGGAACACGTGGCGGGCGACGTGCTGCAGGCGCTGCCCGAGGCCGACCTGGCCTGGTGGCGCTACGAGGACCTGGAGCCGGCCCGCGCCGCGCTGGACACGCTCGTCTTCGGCGCAGCGGCCACCGCGGACGTGCCGGTGGACGCCAAGCGGGAGCGCCAGAGCTTCAGCCGGCCCGCCATCAAGCTGCTGGACGAGATCTTCACCAGCGCCGGCCCCGACGTCGCCACGAAGGCGCGCGCCTCGGTCGAGAAGGTGCTGCGCATGCCGCAGCAACCGCGCTTCGACCCGTGGCAGCCGGAGGAGACCGCGCTGTTCGAGATGGCCTACCGCCGATCGCTCGCGGCCCTGGGCACCCTGCCGCGCAGCCGCGCCCTGCTGTAGCCCGCGGCGCCCGCCGCGGGCGCCTCCGCCCCCCTCTTCGACACGGCCCCCGCAGGGGCGTCCCGGCCGGTGCCCGCCGCCTCGCCGGGCACGCCGCTGCATTCGCACACCCCACCACATGACACACCACATCGCAGTCCTCCCCGGCGACGGCATCGGCCCCGAGATCATGGCCGAGGCCCTGGCCGCCCTGAAGGTGCTCGAGCTGCCGTTCGAGTTCGAGATCGCGCCGGTGGGTGGCGCGGCCTACGCCGCCCACGGGCACCCGCTGCCCGAGGCCACGCTGGCGCTGGCGAAGGCGGCCGACGCCGTGCTGTTCGGCGCGGTGGGCGACTACCAGTACGACGCGCTGGCACGCCACCTGCGGCCCGAGCAGGCCATCCTCGGCCTGCGCAAGCACCTGCAGCTGTTCGCCAACCTGCGTCCCGCCATCTGCCACGCGCCGCTCACGCACGCGTCGTCGCTGAAGCCCGAGCTGGTGTCCGGCCTGGACATCCTGATCATCCGCGAGCTCACCGGCGACATCTACTTCGGCGCGCCGCGCGGCCGCCGCACCGCCACCGACGGCCTGTTCCCGGGCGCGGAGGAGGGCTTCGACACGATGCGCTACAGCGTGCCGGAGATCGAGCGCATCGCGCACGTCGCCTTCCAGGCCGCGATGAAGCGCGAGAGGCGCGTCACCAGCGTCGACAAGGCCAACGTGCTCGAGACCTCGCAGCTGTGGCGCGACGTGGTCACCCGCGTGCATGCGCAGTACCCCGAGGTGGCACTGGACCACATGTACGTGGACAACGCCGCCATGCAGCTGGTGAAGGCCCCCAGGAAGTTCGACGTGGTGGTCACCGGCAACCTGTTCGGCGACATCCTCTCCGACGAGGCCGCCATGCTCACCGGCTCCATCGGCATGCTGCCGTCGGCGTCGCTGGACGCGGCCAGCAAGGGCCTGTACGAGCCCAGCCACGGCAGCGCGCCGGACATCGCGGGGCAGGGCGTGGCCAACCCGCTCGCCACCCTGCTGTCGGCCGCGATGATGCTGCGCTACACGCTGCGCGAGCCCGAGGCCGCCGCCCGCCTGGAACGCGCCGTGGGCGCGGTGCTGCTGGCGGGCTTCCGCACGCCCGACATCGCGTCGCCGGGCACGCACCGCGTGGGCACGCGCGAGATGGGCCGCGCGGTGGTCGAAGCCCTCGGCCGTGACGGCTGACGACGCATCCCTCAGAATCCGGATTCCACTCCACTTCAATCATCATGGCACTCACGGGACTCGTCGGCTGGCGCGGCATGGTCGGCTCGGTATTGATGGATCGCATGCAGGCCGAAGGCGACTTCGACCTCATCGAGCCGGTGTTCTTCTCCACCTCCAACACGGGCGGCGCGGCCCCCGCGATGGCGAAGAACGAGACGACATTGCGGGATGCGCATGACATCGAGGCCCTGAAACGCTGCGACATCGTCATCACCTGCCAGGGTGGCGACTACACCAACGACGTCTACCCGAAGCTGCGCGCGGCCGGCTGGACCGGCCACTGGATCGACGCCGCCTCCTCGCGCCGGATGGCCGACGACGCGGTCATCGTGCTCGATCCAGTCAACCACCCGGTCATCGACCAGGCGCTGGCCCATGGCGGCCGCGACTGGATCGGCGGCAACTGCACCGTCAGCTGCATGCTGATGGGCGTGGGCGCGCTGTACAAGGCGGGCCTGGTCGAATGGATGGCCACGCAGACCTACCAGGCGGCCTCCGGCGGCGGCGCGCAGCACATGCGCGAGTTGCTCACGCAATACGGCACCCTGCATGCGGAAGTGAAGGCGCTGCTGGACGACCCGAAGAGCGCCATCCTCGAGATCGACCGCCTGGTGCTGCAGAAGCAGCGTGGCCTGTCGCCGGAAGAGACGCAGCACTTCGGCGTGCCGCTGGGCGGCTCGCTGATCCCGTGGATCGACCGCGACCTGGGGGACGGCACGTCGAAGGAGGAATGGAAGGGCATGGCGGAGGTCAACAAGATCCTCGGCCAGGGCCCGGGCTTCGGCACGCCGGCCGTGCCCATCGACAGCACCTGCGTGCGCGTGGGGGCGATGCGCTGCCACAGCCAGTCGCTCACCTTCAAGCTGAAGAAGGACGTGCCGCTGGCCGACCTCGAGGCCCTGATCGCCAACGACAACCCGTGGGTGAAGCTGGTGCCCAACACGCGCGAGGCGACGATCCGCGACCTCACGCCGGTGGCCACGACGGGCACGCTCACCATCCCCGTGGGCCGCGTGCGCAAGCTGGCCATGGGACCGGAGTACGTGGGGGCGTTCACGGTCGGCGACCAGCTGCTGTGGGGCGCGGCGGAGCCATTGCGGCGGATGTTGCGGATCCTGTTGGAGCATTGATTGGGTTGACGATCGCTTCGCTCTGTTGCGAGACCGTGCTTGCGCGAGGCCGGGACGGGCGGCGCTCCTCCGTCACGGCCTGGATTCCAACTTTTTGGCGGAACGCCAAAAAGTCGCGGGCCCCGCTGAGGTTCCGGATCCAGCCGTCACGGTGGTTGCGCTCGGCAACTTCGTAGGCGGCGCCAAGAGGCCCGCGGGATCCGGCCGCTCCTGCGGCTCGCCCCCCATCCCGTCCTCACGCCTTACAGGAATGGTTGGCGGGGAAATCATCGACGGCTTGGTTGAGGACATACACGTCACCGCCGCCCCCAAACGGGGCCGGCGGCGCCGCTCGCGTCGCATCCGTGGCGCCCAGCGGCGAATGTTGGAGCACGCCAAAAA
>OUNM010693535.1_pt1 | contig 120272 bp, 100 predicted proteins | sample 1769961 | NCBI WGS metagenome assembly OUNM01 (sample SAMEA3914820, study PRJEB12502) | metagenome | biome: forest; material: soil | place: USA | collected 2012-03-12 | depth 0.3 m
ACCCGCCGCCAGAACCGTGTCCGACGCCGTCGCCGCCAGCCAGCCGACGACCATCGAAACCGCTTCCTTCGCCCGCGCATCGCCCGATCGCGCCCGCACGACGATGTCGGCGACCGAGCCCGCCGGCACAGGGGCCCCGTCGGCGTCGTGCAGCGCGGCGTAGACGTCGGCAAGGCCTGGCGTCGACACCGCCCGCACCCGCGACACCCGGCCGTACTTGCCGCGCAGATAGCGCACGACGTCAAATTCGCGGTCGGTGGTAGCCGGCAAATCGCTGTGGCCGCCGGCGCAGGGCAGGGCAATCGCCGCGCCGAACTCGTCGGTGGTCAGCGTCGTGGTGCCCAAGCTCCGGCCCAGGGCGATCAAGGCCTTGGGGTGGTTGGGATCGGCCTGGCCATCATGAACGGTGACGCGTTCGGAAGGCTCCAGCTGGTCGATGGCCAGCGCCGCGGCGACGATATCGTTGACCATGTGGACGCGATTGACGTTCAGCCGCGAACGGATCCAGTCGCGCTCGATACGGTAGGAATGGTTGGGCATTTCGAACGCCCCGTCGCGTTCCCAGCCGCACACCGACAAGGCCGCGCCCATCAGTTCGGGATCGCCGTGCTGGGCCAGAAAGCCCGCGATCTGACGGTCGAGATCGTCCAGGCTGCGGCAGGTCGAGACGACCGGCGCCGGCGGCCTTTGCCGCGGTGCGGCGATGGCCATGCGCACCGAATTGTCGGCGCTGAAATCGACGTAGAACACCTCTGCGGCCATGCCGATCCCCCACCACGCTAAGCGGTCACGAAAGTTTCATCTGCATCGATGGGTGAGAGATTCGCGCGGGGTGGCAAGCGTCATATTGCGGTGCAGCGTTGTCATGGCGACGATACCCGCGCGGACCGGCAGCTTTGCCACAGTCGCTGACTGTTGCGCCCCGCCTCTTGACGCCGCCTATTGACGTGGGCGCCGCGAACCGGTGTTATCTGAGCCGGGCATCGGGGTGCGGTGATGCCGGTTTTCGCGCGGGGGCGACGATGAGATTTCTCGGTAAATTGTGGCAGGGCAAGCCTGGGCGGACGATGGACAATTCGCGCCGCCGCTTCATCGGGGCGCTGGCGGTGCTGGCCGTGCCGGGCGTGGCGCGCGCCGCGCCGGAAGAGCGCAAGATCCTCACCGGCTGCCCGTTCAAGCTGGAGCAGTTCTGGGTCAAAGGCGCCGGGGACGGGCCCTATACCGAGCTGACCACAGGCACGCGCGCCGACCGTTTCAAGGCCTGGCAGGCGGCGGCAGGCAGCGGCATCGCCTATGCGAGCTATGAACGCCACTACCACTTCAACTTTCGCCAGGGGACGATGGCCCCGCGCGCCGACGACGACGATGGCGTCACCTACACCATGGCCATCGGGCGCGAGGCGGAGGTCTACGGTCAGGCCTTTGGTGTCGGCGCCGGCAAGGCCGAGTCCTGGCCTTGGCGCAACGACCCGTTTTTCCGCCTGTTTTACGGGCCGCAAAGCAATCCGGCGGCGCGCGCGGCGCAGACGGTGGCCAATGGGAACCGCATCAAGCGCGACCCTAACGACGATGGTACCGCGTACAATGACGAGGATGCGCGCAACAACGATGAGCGCTTTATTGACAGCCCGACCGCCAAGGTCCGCGCCTATGTCCGCTTCAATGTCAGCCTGCTGCTGGCGTGCAAGTGGGGCGATCGCGGTCCGGAACTGGACGGGAAGCTGGCCGACCGCAATATCTCTTTCGCCTTCATTGCCGATGGCGAGACCCGCCCGTTCCACGTCGAAACGCCGGAAATGGTCCGCACGGCCTGTTTCTACGACCCGGCTTGGTTCCCGGAGCCGGGACACGAGGCCGAGGCTCGGCGTAACTCTCGCGGCCTGACCCTGAGCTGGGTGTTTTCGGCAGACGTAAGCGACGCGAAGCAGCTGACCGCCGCGGGCGGTAGCCAGATTTGCCGTGTCGGCCTGTATACGCAGAGTCCCTATGAGTTTCTGTTCGACGAGGCGACGGCGCGCAAACTGCTGGCGAGCCGCTTCCGCATCGTCGTCTATTTTGAAGATCAACCCATCGTGACGCAGCACTATGACAGCCGCCACAACGGCCTGTGGTCGTCCTTCGTCACGGCGTGCGACCAACGTTTCGCAGCTTACAAGGACATCGACGATTTCGAAAAGGTCGAAGGCTATTGCGGGGAGGTGCAGCCGTCCACTCTGGGCTTTCCCCAACTGGAGAACCAGTTTCTGGCGGCCGGTGAGAAACCCGAATCCAGGGGCAGCGGTTCCCCCTGCTTCCTGACGACCGCGACGGTGCAGTGCCTGGGATTGAGCGATGATTGTTTGGAGCTGAGCAGTTTGCGGGCCTTGCGCGACCGGTATTTGCTGGCAACGCCGCAGGGGCGGCGGCGGGTGGCGGCCTATTATCGCCTGGCACCGGCGATCGTGCGCCGGGTCGAGGCGCGGCCGGATGCGCGCAAGATCTGGCTTGGGCTGTACTGGCGCCATATTCTGCCGGCGGCGGTCGCGGCGAAAGTGGGTGCCAACCGGTTGGCGATGCGGATATATCTCGGGATGATCCGGCGGGTGCAAGCGCTGTAGCCACGTCGGGGTCACGGACCCCGGGGCGCCGGGCCGCGCCCCGAAATGGCGACAAGCTTGACTCGTCACATTATATCAAATAATCATGATGTATGGATAAGTTGGCTACCCTCGATGCCTTGGCGGCCCTGAGCCAAGAAACGCGGCTCGATGTGTTTCGTCTGCTGGTTCAGGTCGGACCGGAAGGCCTGCCCGCCGGCGAGATCGGCGAACGGTTGAACGTGCGTCAGAACACCATGTCGGCCAATCTGGCGGTGCTGGCGCGCGCCGGGCTGATCCGCAGCGTGCGCGAAGGGCGCAGCATTCGCTATTTTGCCGATATGGACGGGTTTAGGGGGCTGTTGAGCTACCTGCTCGAAGACTGCTGTGGCGGAAAGCCGGAGCTGTGCCAGCCGGTGTTCGATAAGCTGGCGTGCGGATGCTGATGCCGCGTAAAATCGCCGCCGAGGCGCTGGGCACAGCCTTTCTGCTGGCTATCGTCATCGGCTCGGGCATCATGGGCGAGCGGCTGTCCGGCGGGAACACCGCTATTGCGCTGATGGGCAATACGCTGGCCACCGGCGCCGGATTGGTGGTGCTGATCACCGTTTTCGGGCCGATATCCGGGGCGCATTTCAACCCGGTGGTGACGCTGATCTTCGCGGTTCGGCGCGAGGTGCCGCCGGGGCTGGCGGCCGCCTATGTCGCGGCGCAGTTCGCTGGCGCGATCCTCGGCGTCTGGGCGGCGCACGCCATGTTCGGCGAAGCGATCTGGCAGGTGTCGGCGAAGCTGCGCGACGGCCCGGGCCTGGCCTTTTCCGAGGGTGTGGCGACGTTCGGCCTGATCGCCACGATCCTGGGCTGTATTCGTTTCAGGCCGGATTTCACGCCGGTCGCGGTAGGGCTTTACATCAGTTCAGCCTACTGGTTTACCGCCTCGACGTCGTTCGCCAATCCGGCGGTGACCGTGGCGCGGGCCTTGTCCGACACCTTTGCCGGCATCGCGCCGTCGTCGGTGCCGCTGTTCGTGGCGGCTCAATGCGCTGGCGCGGCGGTGGCCGTCGTTATCTTCACCTGGCTGCTGGCTGAGCCGACTATTGTTAATTCCGAGGCTGAACTATGAGCGTCACCATCTATCACAACCCCGATTGCGGCACGTCGCGCAACGTCTTGGCGGTTATCAAGGCCGCGGGATACGAACCGGTGGTGGTCGAGTATCTCCAGACCGGCTGGACGCTGGATCAACTGACGCTGTTGTTTGCCTCGGCCGGGGTGACGGCGCGGCAGGCTTTGCGCGAAACCAAGTCGCCGGCGAAAGACATGGGTCTGCTGGAGGACGGGGTCAGCGAGGAGCGCATCCTGGCGGCGATGCTGGCCGAGCCGGTGCTGGTCAACCGGCCGTTCGTGGTCACCAACAAGGCGTGAAGCTGTGCCGCCCGTCGGAAGGGGTGCTCGACCTGCTGGAGCGCTGGCCGCAGGGGCCGTTTTACAAGGAAGACGGTGAGATGATGATCGATGCGGAAGGGCGAGCACTGTAGCCATGTCGGGGTTTGGGGCCCAAGGCCCCAAGCCTTCCTTATTTCCTTCTCGGTCCATCCGCCCCTAAAGGGCGGTGGCCGAGAAGGAATTGAGAAAAGATGTGGGGTCACGGACCCCGGGGGCGCCGAGCCACACCCCGCAATGCCTACAGCGCTAGAACGTCAGCTTCAGCTGCGTCGCCACCGTATCGCTCGACGCCGAGCCCGAGTCGAAATTGTGCCGGTAATCGATGCTGAAATTCAGCCCGCCCGCGTTCAGATTGGCCCCGAACCCGGTGACAATCCGGTCGTGGAAGTACGGGTCCGTCGGTGCCGCATAGACCGGCCCGCCCGCCCAGTCGGCATAGGACAACCGCGCCGTGCCGTCGTCATTGAACTCATGCGCGTATTCCAGCGTCACGTTCGGAATCCACACCCCATAGCTCGTCTTGTAGGCACGGCTGGCCTTGCCGCCGAAGGCGAGCGTCAGGCTCTGCACCGACTGCTTCTGATAGCTCAGCGCATACATCCCCCCGGTGCTTTCGGTAAAGGCGTCCAACTGCCCGTTGACCATCGTCACGCGGCCATAGGGCGACAGCGTGTTGCGCTTGCCGTCACTCCAGTCCCACCCGGCCTTGACCGAGGCGAACCCTTCGGTGCCGCTGCGCTCACCGTCGGCGAACTGACCCGACACGCCGGTGATCGCCCGGTGGCTGTCGAAGTCCAGCGCCCCGCCGGCCAGGATGAAGTCGACAAAGGCCGACCCGCCCGGACGCACCGTGCCGTAGACCACGCCGACCGCGGCCGAGCTCTTGACCTTGGTGCCGATGGTGCCGATGCGCGTGGTGTCGTCATTGACCCCCATGCCGATGCCGAGGCTCAGCTTGTCATTGACCCGCAGATCGACGCCCAGGCTGGTGCCCGCGCTCTGGAACTTGAACGAGGCCCGCGAGGTGTTCGGATCGCGGTGGCCGAAGGTCAGGGCGCCACCCAGCCACACGCCGACCGGGCTCTTGCCGTTGCTGCCATCGTCGGTCTTCAGCGGCGCCGGCATGGCGTCCGGTGACGGCGAGCCGCTCAAATTCCCGCCTCCCAAATCCATCCCTTCGATGTTCGGACCATGCGGGCGATAACTGCCGAAGCCGTTATGGCTGTCGTCATTCATGGCGTAGAGCTCGCCACGCGACTCCAGATCGGCGCGCTGCCGCAACTGGGCGTCGGTCTGGTTGTCGCCGAAGCCGAAGCCCAGGTGCATCTCGTCACCCGAGCCGGCATAGCCGTCGCCGTGCAGCCGTTCCAGCCGCTCATCGAAGATGGTGATCTGCTGGTCGGCGAACTGCACCGTCGTCTGGGTTTCGGTGTTGATCACCCCCATGACTTCGGCGTCCTTGGTCGGATCCGGGCGCGCCTGGACCGTCAGCTTGGCGGCGGTGGTCGTCATCGTGCCGGTGCTGTTGGTGAAGACGGCGTGATACTGGCTGCCGTTGTCGTCCAGGGTGGCCGCAAAGCTCAGCGTCGTTGCCGTGGCGCCGGCGATGTCGGCAAAGGCCGTGGCCCCGGCCGCTTTCTTCTGCCACTGCACGGTGGGCGCCGGGGTGCCGGTGGCGGCGACGGTAAAGGTCGCGGTTTCGCCCTCGAACACCGTGGCGTCGACCGGGTTGGTCGAGACCGTGATCGCCGCGGTCACCGTCAGCACGGCGGCCGAGGTGGTGACGCTGCCGGCGGCATTGGTGAAGACGGCGCGGAAGCGCGTCCCGGTCTGCGCCGCCGACGAGGTCACGAAGCCATAGCTCAGCGAGGTCGCTCCGGCGATATTGGCAAAGGTCGCCCCGCCGTCGGTCGACATCTGCCACTGCACGGTGGGCGCCGGCGTGCCGGACGCGGCGGCGGTAAAGGTCGCCGTGGCGCCGGCCGTGACCGTGACATTGGCCGGGCTGGTGGTGATCGCGGGGGCCGCATTGACCGTCAGGCTGAAGGTCTTGGACGCGGTTTGTGCGGTCGGCGTCGTCTGGTCGGTGACCGTGACGGTGAACGTCGTCGCCGTCAGCACCGCCGTCGGCGTGCCGCTGATCTGGCCGGTGGCCGTCGCAAACGTCAGCCCGGCGGGCAGGGTGCCGCCCGAAAGCGCATAGCTCAGCGTGCCATTGCCGCCGCTGGCGGTGACCGGGGTGAACGGCGTCACGGCCGTGCCCTGGGTCAGGACGGTGGTGGCCACGGCCTGCGTCGCCGTAAGCGGCGGAGCGGAGACCGTGATCGTCACCGTGGCGGCGGTCGAGGTGCCACCGGCATTCGACGCCGTATAGGTAAAGCTGTCCGTGCCGCTGTAATTGGCCGCCGGGGTATAGGTGATGGCGAGGCCCGACACGGCTACCGTCCCGTGGCTGGGGCCGGTGCCGATCGCCACGCCCGTCGCCGTGCCGCCCGACAGGTTGAGCGTGATGGCGTCGTTGCTGGAGTTATAGTTGACCGTGGTGCTGACCGCGCCGGCGACCGGCGGGGCGACGTAGGTGAACTGATCGGCGCCAGAGGTCGGCGTGGTGCCGCCCGCCGCCGTTACGGTAACATCGACGATGCCGGTCCCGGCGGGGGCTGTCGCCGTGATCTGAGTTGCGCTGTTGACGACGAAGCTGGTCGCCGCCACCGCGCCGAACTTCACGGCGGTGACGCCGGAGAAGTTGCTGCCGGTAATCGTCACCGTGGTGCCGCCCGAAGTCGAGCCGGAGGTCGCGGTAATGGCGGTCACGGCGGGCGCTGAGACATAGGTGAACTGATCCGCCGTCGCGGTGGCGCTGGTGCCGCCGGGCGCGGTGACGGTGATGTCGACCGTACCGGCGCCTGCCGGGGCAACTGCGGTGATCTGGGTCGCGCTGTTGACCGTCAGGCTGGTGGCGCTGGTCGAGCCGAACTTGACCGCCGTGGCGCCGGTGAAGTTGGCGCCGGTGATCGTCACACTGGTTCCGCCGGTCGCCGGGCCCGTGGACGGGCTGATGGCGGTGACGGCCGGGGCGGCGATATAGGTGAACTGATCGGCCGCCGAGGTCGTGCTCGATTGGCCGGAGACGGTGACGACGACATCGACCGTGCCCGCCGCATGGGCCGGGGTGGTGATCAGCAGGTGGGTCGCCGAGGCAGCGTTGACGGTCGCGGGGACGCCGCCGACGGTCACGGTATTGCCGCCAAAGCTTATGCTGTAACCGGTGCCGGTAAGGCTTACCGAGGTCCCGCCCGACGCCGGGCCGGTGGTCACGCTAAGCGCGGTGACGGTGGGCGCGGTGACATAGGTGAACTGGTCGGCCGTCGCGGTGGTGCTGGTGCCGCCGGGCGTGGTGACGCGGATATCGACCGTGCCGGAACCTGAGGGCGCGACGGCGGTGATTTGGGTTGCGCTGTTGACCGTCAGGCTGGTGGCACTGGTGGCGCCGAAGGTGACGGCGGTGGCGCCGGTGAAGTTGGTGCCGGTGATGACGACGCTGGTACCGCCGGCCGTCGAACCCGAGGCCGGGCTGATGGCGGTGACGGTTGGCGCGCCGACATAGGTGAACTGGTCCGCCGTCGCGGTCGTGCTGGTGCCGCCGACCGTGGTGACGGTGATGTCGACCGTGCCGGTGCCGGCCGGGGCCGTGGCGGTGATCTGGGTTGGGCTATTGACCGTGAAGGCGGCCGGGGTGGCGCCGAACTTGACCGAGGTCGTGCCGCTGAAATTGGTACCGGTGAGGACGACCGAGGTACCGCCGGTGGTCGGCCCTGAGGCCGGACTGGCCGCCGTGACGGTCGGGGCGGCGACAAAGGTGAACTGATCCGCCGCCGAGGTGGCGCTGGTGCCGCCCGTCGCGGTGACGCGGATATCGACCGTGCCGGTGCCGGCCGGGGCCGTGGCGGTGATCGAGGTTGCGCTGTTGACGGTCAGGCTGGTGGCTGCGGTGGCGCCGAAGGTGACGGCCGTGGCCCCGGAGAAGTTGGTGCCGGTGAGCGTCACGACCGTGCCGCCGGCGGTGGGCCCGGCGGTCGGGCTGATCGACGTTATCGCGGGCGCGCTGACATAGGTGAACTGGTCGTTGCCTGAAGTGGCGCTGGTGCCGCCGGCGGTGGTGACGCGGACATCGACCGTGCCGGAGCCCGCCGGGGCCGTGGCGGTGATCTGGGTTGCGCTGTTGACGGTCAGGCTGATGGCGCTGGTGGCGCCGAAGGTGACGGCGGTGGCGCCGCTGAAATTGGTGCCGGTAATGACGACGGAGGTGCCGCCGGTCGTCGCGCCCGAGATCGGGCTGATGGCGGTGACGGCCGGTGCGCTGACATAGGTGAACTGATCGGCCGCCGAGGTGGCGCTGGTGCCGCCGCCCGTCGTCACGGTGATATCGACCGTGCCGGCGCCGGCGGGCGCGACGGCGGTGATTTGCGTCGGGCTGTTGACGGTCAGGCTGGAGGCGGAGCTTGCGCCGAAATTGACCGCGGTGGCGCCGCTGAAATTGGTACCGGTTATGATGACGGTGGTGCCGCCCGCCGTCGGGCCGGCGGTGGGGCTGATCGAGGTCACGGCCGGTGCCGCGACATAGGTGAAGTGATCGGCTGACACGGTCGCGCTGGTGCCGCCCGGGGTGGTGACGGTGATGTCGACCGTACCGGCGCCGGCCGGAGCCGTTGCGGTGATCTGGGTCGAGCTGTTGACCGTCATCGACGCGGCACTGGTGGCGCCGAACTTGACCGCCGTGGCGCCGGTGAGGTCGGTGCCGGTAATCGTCACCGAGGTGCCGCCGGCCGCCGGGCCCGCCGTCGGGCTGATCGAGGTGATCGCCGGGGTGTTGTAGACGGTCAACGAGGTGAAGGTGTAATTGGTGTCCGTTGAAATCACACTCGGGCTGGTGGCGGACGACGTGACCCCCAGAGTGTAGATCCCAGCGCCGCCGGTCGGCGTCAGGGTGACGCTGATCGTGCAACTCGCCGAGGGGTTGAGGCTCATGCCGGATGCTGTAAAGACGCCCCCACTGTACGAGGCGCTGCCGCCCGGGCAGGTTCCGGTCGACGGCGCGCTGCCGGTGATGCCCGCGGGCAGGGTGGAGCTCACGCTGATCCCGCTCAGGGCAACGGTGCTGTTGGGGTTGGTGACGACGATCGAAAAATTCAGGGTGCCCGAGCTCGACATCGTATAGGGCCCGTTCGGCGATGCGCTTGGTACCGCCACATAGGTGAACTTGTCGTTCGGTGTAATGGAACTGGCGCCGCCGGGACCGGTGACCTGGATATCGACCGGCGCGGCGCTATGAGCGGGCGTCGACACCGTGATCGTGGTGTCACTCAGCACAGTGAAGCTGGTCGCGGACGCCGTGCCGAAGCTGATCGCCGTGGCGCCGGTAAAGCCCGTCCCGGTGATGACGATGGTATTGCCGCCGCCGCTATAGCCCTGGGTGGCGCTGAGCGAGCTGATGGCCGGCACCTGGGCATTGACGGTGATGCTGTCCGAGGTTGGCGCGACGTAGTTGGCCGCGTCACTGCCGCCCAGCGTATAGGTGATGGCGACCGGGCCCGTCGGCGCGTTGGTGGCGGCGGTGACGGTAAAGGTCTGCGAGCTGATGCCCGCGCCGAAGCTCGTCGGATTGGGCGTGAAGGTCAGACCCGAACCCGACGGCGTCACGGTCAGGCCGCTGGGCACCGCCACCGTCGTCTGCATCAGCAGCGAGCCCGACGAGGCGCCGCGCAGCAGGCTGCCATAGGAGGGCGTGACGACCTTGCCGAGACAGGTGAAGGTGCCCGACGCCGGCGCGGTATAGTTGGCCGCATCGGTGCCGCTGAGCGCATAGGTGACGGTGATCGGGCCGGGGCCGGCATTGGCGGCACAGGTAACAGTGAAGGTCTGGCTGTTCTGGCCGGAAGTAAACTGGATCGACGAGAAGTTCAGCCCTGTGCCCGACGGCGTCACCACCAGGTCGGAAGTCGGCGCCGCCGACAGGGCCATAACCAGCGAGGAGGCGGTCTGCCCGTCCTGGGTCGTCGTCGGATAGGTCGGCGTGGTGACGGTGGCCTTGGCCACCGATATGGCCGAGCAACTGGGGGTGCTGCTCAGCGAGGCGGGCCCGGTCGCCGAGGCATGGGCGCAGAAGATGTACGAATTGCCAGAGGCGGCGCCGCTGAAGGTGAGCGGCACCGAGACGGTACAGCTGGCGCCGCCCGCCAGGGTCGCGCCGGACAGGACGACGGCGCCGCCGCTCAGCGAGGCGGTGCCGCCCGGACAATCGGTCGTTGGCGAGCCGCCGCTGGTCAGGCCGTCGCCGGCCAGATTATCGGTCGTCAGGCCAAGACCGGTCAGCGATGTGCTGCTGTTGTTGTTGGTGATGGTAAAGACGTCGGTCACGCTGCCGGTCGGCAGGGTGGTGTACGGCCCGCCCGCCGAGGTCGTCGGCGCCTTGTAATAGGTGAATTGGTCGGCGGCCGAGGTCGCGGTGGTGCCGCCGGCCGTCGTGACAGTGATATCAACCGTGCCGGTGCCGGACGGCGCGGTTGCGGTAAGCTGAGTGTCTCCGCTGGTAAAATACCCGGTTGCCGCCGTCGATCCGAAATTCACAGCCGTTGTCGTGTTAAAACCGCTGCCGGTAATGACGACGTGGGTGCCGGCTGCGCCACCGGCGGGGCTGATCGCAGTCACCGTCGGTGTTGTGACAGTCTGAAAGCCGACGCTGTTGGAGGCGGTGATGGATTGGGTCACGTCGGTGACTGTGGCGAAGAAAAGCTGTGTGGGTGCGCCCGTATAGGTATGGGATGCGACGAGGGTTGTTGAACTGGTCGCGAAAGTGCCCGTTGACGTGTTCCCGTCGCCCCAGGTGATCTTGTACGTGTCGCTCGTAACGAAACCACTGCCGGTGATGGTGAAGCTGTAGTTCGTGCCGCTGAAACCGGCGTTGGGGCTCATGCTGCTGAGCGTCTGCGCCGCCTCAGCTGCGCTGGCGCCGGTGAGCAGGGCAAAGACCAGCAGCAGGGACGACAGCCAGGCGGTCGCACGGGGCAGGGGGGCGGATGAGGATTTCGCGCGTAAGGCTGCGTGGGAATGGCCATTGTTGCTGAACAGGCCAAGCAAAGTCATCATCATCTTAAGCAAGATGCGCCCCCAATAGTCGTGGACCCGCCCCCGGGTCGAGTTATTTCAGCCGTGAAATATTCGCGTTTTTGGTGTATAGACTGTGGAATTTTAAATCTGGACTTGCGTCACAATTCTCAATCAAACCAATACACTCCCATCGCCGTCAACTATTTGTTAATATTTGAGGCGATTCCGGAAAACCCGCGTTATTTTTGCCACATCGGCGGTCGCGGGGAGCCGAGCCCCCACGCCGCGCAGCCTGTGGATAATGTCGCAGCCTTTACGGCCGCGCATCCCTCAAATGGAGGATAAATTTACGATTTTTTAAGATTGAGCGGCCAGCGCCGTCACCACGTCGCCGATCTCCGTCGTCCCCTGTTCCGCACCTGCGCCGAACGCGATCCAGCCGGCGTTGAACCCTTCCAGCATCCGGATCCGCGGCCCGGGGTTGTTCATGCCCTGGGCCTGGAACAGCGCCTCCCACGTCTGCGGCGGCACGGCCTCCGCCCGCACTGGCCGGCCCAGAGCCTCGGCAAGGGCGGCGGCGATATCGTGGGCCGACACCGGCCGTGGCCCGGTCAGCTCGACCACGCGCACGCCCGCCCAATCCTCCGTCATCAGCCGCGCCGCCACCGTGCCGACGTCCACCGCCGCGACCATGGGGAAACCCTTGTCGAGCGGCGCGAGATAGCTCCGGTAAATCCCCGTTTCGCGCACCTCGGCGACGTCCCAGGCGGCATTGTCCATGAACCAGCCCGGCCGCAGCACGGTCAGCGGCAGGTCGAGCCCGCGCAGGGCCGCCTCCATCAGCGTCCTCTGGCTGAGCAGATTGTCCTGTACGGCGTCCGCGCCGATGGTCGACAGCAGCACCACGCGTCCCGGCCGCGCCGCGCGCAAGGCAGTGGCAACCGCCGCGATCGTCCGCCGCGCCTCGGGGTAGCCTGGCGCCGGATCGAATACCGGCGGCGGCAGGATGAACACGGCCTCGGCGCCGGTGAACGCGGCCGTCAGCGCCGCTGCGTCATCCATGTCGGCGATGGCGATTTCGGTGCCGCGCCTGGCCCATTCGGCACCCTTGGCGGCGTCGCGGACGACGGCGCGCACGGGGTGGCCGCCGGCCAGAAGGGCTGCGCCCAAGGCGCCGCCGACCTTTCCGGTGATGCCGGTGATTGCATACATGTCTTCGCCTCCTGTGATGAGGGGGCGGATATAGCCGGTGGCGCTGATTGATTTAAACGCATATAGGTCATCTTTATCATGACAAAAAATCATCATGGAAAAAGCACATGAGCTTTGATGCTCGCATCCTGACCGGGGTCGGCGTGGTCGCGGCGGTAGCCGAGGCCGGCACCTTTGCCCGGGCCGCCGAGAGCCTGGGCCTGACGCCGTCGGGGGTCAGCCGCGCCGTTGCCCGGCTTGAAGCGCGCATCGGGGTGCGTCTGTTCGACCGCTCGCCGCGGGCAGTGACGCTGACCGGGGAGGGGCGACGGTTCTATGCCGAGGTGATGCCGCTGCTGGCCGGGATCGAGGCGGCGGCGAGCGAGGTCGCGAGGGCGGCGTCGACCGTCAGCGGGCGGTTGCGCGTCGATGCCGATCCGTGGTTCGCGCGGCTGGTGCTGGCGCCGCATGTGCCGGCGTTTCTGGCGCGGTATCCGGAGGTGTCGCTCGATCTGCGGGTCAGCAATCACCGGGAGGAGATGATGGCCGGGGTCGATGTCGCCATCCGCTTTGGGCCGTTGGCGGGCGACGGGCTGGTGGCGCGGAAACTGCTGGAAACGGCGGTGGTGACGTGCGCGGCGCCTGCGTACCTGGCGGCACGGGGGACGCCGGCGCGGCCGGAGGATCTGGGCGGTCATGAGGCGCTGTTGTTTCGCGATCCGCTGACCGGGCGGCCGTTCGGCTGGGAATTCGTGCGCGGGGCGGAGCGGGTCGAGGTGGCGGTGACGGGGCGGCTGGTGACGGACGATCCGTCGGCGGCGGTGGCGGCGTGCGTGGCGGGGTATGGGGTGTTTCAGAGCCTGGCGCTGGGGTTGGAACCGTGGCTGGCGCGGGGGGAGCTGGTGGCGGTGTTGCCGGAGTGGGCGGATGAGCGGTTTCCGCTCTATGCCTATCTGCCGTCGAAGCATTTGCCGCCGGCGCGGGTGCGGGCGTTTCTGGGGTTTGTGGCGGCGATCAGCGCTGGCGCCCAATTCGGGGCGCGGGGTCCGTGACCCCACATCTTTTCTCAATTCCTTCTCGACCACCGCCCTTTAGGGGCGGATGGATCGAGAAGGAAATAAGGAAGGCTTGGGGCCATTGGCCCCAAACCCCGACGTGACGACAGCGTTCGCCTTCCGCTATAACGCCGCCATGCCCGCCCATCCCAAGACCACCGACTCGCAGATCGTCCACGCCGCCCGCCTGCTGCTGGAGCGCGAAGGCCAGGCCGGCCTGTCCATGGCCGCCGTCGCCGCCGCCGTCGGCATCCGCGCGCCGTCGCTGTATAACCGCTTCACGGACCGCTCAGCCCTGCTGCAGGCCGTCGACGTGCAGGTCTTTGGCGAATTGGCGGACCTGCTTGGCCAGGCGGTCGTCGCCGGCGATGCCACCGCCACCCTGCGGGCCCAGGCCCACGCCATTCGCGCCTTCGCCCTCCAAAATCCCAACGGCTATTCGCTGTTTTTCGACGCCCGCCTGCCGGCGACGCCCGACGGTACCAAGGCGCGGGGGGCAGCGGTCGGGCAACTGCTGGAACCGCTGACCGCTCTGGTCGGCAAGGAGCGGGCGTTCGCCTCGGCGCGCGTCCTGGTGCCCTATCTGCACGGCTTTATTTCCATGGAACTGGCCGACGGCTTTCGCCTCGGCGACGGCCTCGATGCCGCGTTCGACCATGGCCTGTCGGTCATTCTGCGCGGCCTGACAGCTCCGCTTGACGGTCAAGACTAACGCTGTTAGCCTTTAGCCCTAGCGAAGCGGTGTCAGCGAGGCGGTCATGCAGTTCATCCTGGGCGTATTCCTGTTTGTCATTGTCGCCGGTGTGGTCGACACCTTCCTGCCGTGGCCCAAGGCCAAGCGGGGCGGCCAATGATCGCCGGGCATTTCGGTTTCGCCGCCGCCGTCAAGGGCCGCGAACGCGCCACGCCCCTGTGGGCGCTGATGCTGGCGACGGTGTGGCTCGACGTCGTTTTCGTGCCGCTGCTGTTCATGAAGATCGAGACGCTGAAGCCCGTGCCGGGCGTGCATCAGGCCTATGGCGGCAACTTCATCTATGCCGACTATACGCATTCGCTGGTCGGAGCGATTTTCCTGTCGCTGGTGCTGGGCGGGTTCGGCTGGCTGATCTGGGGGCGGCGATCGGCGATCGTTTTGGCCGCGGTGTCGTTCTCGCACTGGCTGCTCGATCTGCTGGTGCATCGCGCAGATCTGCCGGTTCTGCCGGGCAATGCCGGCAACCTGCCGCGCCTGGGGTTTGGGCTGTGGGCCGAGCCCACCATCGCCGCTGGGATCGAATTGGCTCTGGTGGTCGGGGGCGCCCTCCTGTATTGGCGGGCGGCCTCCGCCGTCACCCGCGAGGCGGGCAAGCGGCAGGTCCTGGCGCACATATCGGGGGCGCTTGTCCTGGCTTTCGGCCTGCTGGTATTGTGGATGGACGTTACTGCCAAGGCCGGGTGAAGCCGGTCAGGATTTGCTTGAAAAGCCAATGACCGAACCGGACACTTCGCCCAGAGCCGCCGCCACAAAGGTCCATCCCACAAAAGCGCCGCCCCGGGGTGGCGGCTCGGTGCCGGGCGGATCGTCCGGAAGCGCCGGCATCAACCTGCTGAAGGTCGGGGTGTCGCGTTTCGATTGGCGCGACCCGTACCATATCGCGGTCACCCTGTCGTGGCGGGCCTTTGTCGCGGCGGCCGCGGGCATCATCCTGACGCTCAACACCCTGTTCGCCGGGCTGTACCTGGCCGTGCCGGGGGCGGTGCAGAACCTGCATCCGGGCGACGTCTTCATGGCGTTTTTCTTCAGCCTGGAGACGATGTCGACCGTCGGTTATGGCGAGATGGCGCCGAACGGGATCTATGGCCACGCGATGGCCGGAGCGGAAATCATCGTCGGCATGGCGTTTACGGCGGTGATGACCGGCCTGATCTTCATCCGGTTTTCCAAGCCCAGGGCGCGGTTTCTGTTCGCCGACCATCTGGTGATTACGCAGCACAATGGCCGTCCGACACTGATGCTGCGGATGGCCAATGGCCGCTTCAACCCCATGACGTCGGCGCGGGCGGCGTTCGGGCTGGTGCTGAGGGAGGTCACCGAGGAGGGGCGGCCGTTTCAGGGCGTGCACGATCTGAAGCTGGTGCGGGCGACGGTGCCGATCTTTCCGCTGACCTGGACGATCATGCACGTCATCGATGCGTCGAGCCCGCTGCATGGGATGACGGCTGAGCGGCTGGAGGCGATGGAGGCGCGGTTCTACATCGCGCTGGAGGGGCGGGACACGGGATTGCAGGCGGTGGTGCAGGACATGCGCACCTATTCGCACGTCGAGATCGCGCATGGGATGCGTTATGCCGATATGATTACGCACAGCGGCGAGGGGCAGACGACGGCGGATCTGGCGCGGTTGAGTGAGCTGGAGCACTGTCCAACGTCGGGGTTTGGGGCCTGAGGCCCCAAGCCTTTCCTTAATTTCCTCTTCCGTCACCGCCCCTTTTGGGGGGCGGATGACGGTCGAGGAAGTCAAGAAGATGTGGGGTCGCTGACCCCACACCCCGCAATGGGACAGCGCTTGCGCTTTTTTCCTTGCGCCGGCCCCTGGGGCCGGGTGGATAAGAGGTCACCGTTCCGAAAGGCCCGCGATTGACCGCCTCAGACCCCCACCTCACCCTGGCCGAGACCTGCCGCCGGCTGGGCATCAGCCGCAAGGCGCTGCGCCTTTACGAAGCCCACGGCCTGATCGCCCCCGGACGCACGGCGGCCGACTGGCGCGCCTATGGCGCCGACGATATCGCCCGCCTGCACCGCATAGCCGCCTTGAAAAGCTTCGGGTTTCCGCTGGCGCGCATTGCCGACATGCTGAGCGGCAAGCTGCCCGATCTCGGCGGCTTTCTGGCGTTTCACGAGCAGGTGGTGCGCCGCGACCTCGACCAGGCACAGCGGGCCGAGCGGTTGCTCAAAGCAGCGCGGGCCCGGCTGGCCGAACGGGGCAGCCTGTCGACGGATGATTTGATTTTTCTGACACGGGAGACGGTGATGACCGACAAACGCCAGGCGGTGAGTGAGGTGTATGAAGCGGCGGCCGCGAAACATCTGACGGCCGAGGACCGGGCGGCCTTGGAGCGCAACGGCTTTGCCGGGCTGGATGTGCCGGACGACGATTGGCCGGGGCTGCATGCGGAGGCCGCGCGTTTGATGGCGGAGGGCGATCCGGGCTCGATGGCGGCGATGGATCTGGCGCGGCGGTGGATGGGCAAGGTGTTTCAGGCGACCGGGGGCGATCCGGCGTTGACGCGAAAGGTGCGGGACGTGGCGCGGGAATGCCATGAGGCGCCGGCGTTTCAGGCGGCATCGACGTCGTCGAACACGATGATGGAGTTTGTGCAGAAGGCCTATGGGGCGGCGATCGCAGCGGGGGTGATGCCGAAGCCCTAGCGCCGTACAACATCGGGGTCTGGGGCCTATGCCGTCACTCTCCTCCCCATTTCGTTGAAATGGGGAGGTGGCGCGGCGCTTGTGCGCAGCACAAAGTCCGCGACGGAGGGGTCACTTTCTGGCGCCTAAGCTGCACCATCGCTCGTAAGTGACCCCTCCGGCCGGACGCCCGCTTCGCGGTTGCCGGCCACCTCCCCATTTTAACAAAATGGGGAGGAGAAAGAGGGGCCACACCCCGCAAGGCTCCCGTGCTAGCTCTTCGGCGCCACGTGCTCCGCCCCAGCCTCATAATCCGTCACCAGCGCCTCGGCGACATCGGTCTGCCCCTGGGCGTTCATGTACATAAACACCAGCGCCGAGTCGTTGCGGTCCGCCGACGCCTTCGGATCCAGCCCCAGCCGCGTCGCATATTCCAGCACACTCTTCAGATCGGTGCAGCCCCCGCCCGCGACGTGGAACAGCTGCAGCACGCTGGCATAAATGCACTCCCGCGCCGGCTTCGACGCCTTGGCCCAATCGTCGTCCAGCGCCGCCTGATCGATATGCCGCGACGCCAGCAACTCCGCCGCCGCCCCCGCGCGAAGCGCCCGCGCCGTCACCACTTCCTGATACATGATCGCCGGCGCGCCGCCACGCGCATCGCATTGCACCCGCGCCGCCTTAAAGTCGGCATCCTTCGCCGCCAGCGCCGCCGTGAAGTCGTTGATATGCGTCAGTATCCCCTCGATATTGGCAACGTGAAACGCCGCCAACGCGCTTTGACGGTCGTCCTCGCTGACGTGATCCCACATGCAGGCGCCCAACCCGGTGGCGCCGATGTGCGTCGTCTCGCGAAACGGCGCGGTCTGGGTTTGGGCCTGAGCGGTGGTGGCCATCAAAAGGCAGCCAGCAAGCCCGATGAGCCAGGCGCGATAAGTCATGTCAAATCCCCCTCGGAAACGTCCGACGGGGAGGGCTGTATCACGGAAAATGCCCGTGAACAATGTTCAATTTTGTGACGAGGCAGGCTTTGTCAGCCCGCGCTACCGCACCGGGGCACCGGCTTCCGGCAGGCGGATGTTCTCCAGCAGCGCCGTCAGCGCCACCATGCGCCCGGCCGGATCGAAAATGCCGCAGGTCGTGCCGCGCGGCAGATAGGGCCGCACGCGCTTGGCCAGATATTCCGACGCCGTGATCCCGTCCGGCATCGAGCGGAACCGCTCGAAATTCATTTCCAGCTGGGTGCGGCCGTTCAGCCCCACGACGACGACCAGCCGGTCAACCACTCGAATATATTCAACCAACTCACGCACGGTAGACATTCATCGCTCCCGGTGATGTAGCCATTCACCCGAGATAATGCGATTCGAGTCTTTACATAAAATTAGCGGCGCAAACGGCTACAGAAACACTTGCAATTCGGTGCGTATACTAATGAACTTAGCGGCGTTGCATTTGCAACTTGCGGTGTTGCGCTGCGAAAGACTCCGAAATTAGTATGATTTATTATGCAAAAGGAGCGGGGTGAGGGGCAAGTAAGCGCTTTCAAGGCCTGCATGAAGAGGCTTGGCTTCTATAGGAAGGGCCCCCACCACCACGCTCAACGCTTCGCGTTTTCGCGCGGTCCCCCTCCCCACGTGGTGGGGAGGTACAAAAAAAGAGGAAGGCAAGAGCTTCGCTTTTGGGTTGGTGCGTGAGCAAATCAGGGAAGCAACGCAGGTCGCAATACTCTTGTACCTCCCCGCTACGCGGGAAGGGGGACCGAACGAGCGAGAGCGAGTTTGGTGGTGGGGGTCTTGCTTACTTCAACCCCAACATCGGCATGCCGGCGCCTGCCGGACACAAGCCGATACTATTGCCGGGCAGGCCCCTGACATTGGTGACGCCGACGATGCGCACCGCGTTCCCCGCCTTTTGCAGCGTCACGTGAGCGCAGAACTTGCCGTGGCTGTCGACCTGATCGGCTTTCGTTCCGGCCTGCGCCTGAAGGTCTACGAAATCGCGCCGGGAGATGTGCCAGTCCTTGTCCCAGGCCGGGGTGAGGTGGACGTAATAACGCGTGACGCTGCCGCGGCCCGAGCTTTCGTTGCGGGCATAGGCGCGATCGATCGGCCAGTCGAAACCGTAGGTCTGAACCTGGCCGGCCGGGAAGTCGTGGCTGAGATCGTAGCCGTCGATCATCGCCGTGCCGAGCTTGGCCATGCAGATCATCGCCCAGCACGAGAACAGGCCGGCGATGGCGCCGCGATAGATGGCTGAGCCTCGGGTCTGAGGCCACAGCACGAACAGCGAGGCGAGGCCGATGACCGCGCCGGCGGCCAGCGGCATCCACAGGCCGGTATCGTGCTGCGGCAGCAGTTCCGTGTCCTTGAGCGACAGGGGCGCAATGAACGAGGCCAGGCCCAGCACGCACAACATGCCGATCCAGCCCGCGGCGAAGACGGTTATCCCGCCCCGGTCTTGCCCGTCCTTATCGTGGCCGAAATCGATCCATTTCATGCGCCGTCCCCCCCGTTCGTTTGGCCGTCTTGTAGCGGCAAAGCGCGAAAAATCCCACTGCAAACAGGGGCATTTGTCAAAACCCGAAACCGCGTTATGTTACCGCAGGTGCGAAGGGGGAAGTTATGCGTGTCGTCACGCGTACCGAGGCGCGGGTCCTGGTGTTCAGCGCGGCGGTGATCGCGGCCGCGGTGGTGACGATGATCGACGGCAACATCCCGGCCATTGTCGGGCGCAAACTGGCGTGGCGCGGGGCTGATCTGAAGACGTGGGCGCTGCTGTATGGCGGCATCTTCCTGGTGCAAATAGCGGTTTGCCCGTTTGCGGCGATGGCGGCGTATAAGCTCGGGTGGACGCGGTGGCCGGGGTGGGTGCGATTTGCTGCGCCGGTGCTGTTCGCCGATGTATTTTTCGGGCTGGTGGCGGCGCTGATCCTGGACAGGCCGCCGTCGCGCGAGACGCTGGTGGACGCGGCGGGGATCGCGGTGTTTTTCATGATTCAGACCGTGCCGGCGTCGCTGGCGCTGTGGAGCGTGTGGCGGCTGATGCGGCTGCGCGACACGGTGTGAGGCGCTGTGACCCTTTGGGGTGCGGGGCCGATGGCCCCGCGTCTTTTTGAGGTCCGTCTGCGCCACCGCCCCTTAAGGGCGGATGGCGGCGACGGACATTGAACGGCCGGGGTTTTGGGCTTCCATCCCCCGAGGGAGCAGCGCGTTTCACAAGTAAGAAACCCCTCCACCACACTCGCTATCGCTCGCGCGGTCCCCCTCCCCAGCAAAGCTGGGGAGGAACAAGAAAAACCAGAACGTCATACTTTGTGCCTCCCCAGCTTTGCTGGGGAGGGGGACCGCGAGCCTTTGGGCGAAGCGGTGGAGGGGTATCTTACTTTCGCCCCGTGCCTATTTCGTCGCCGCTTTCCATAAGGCGCTTAAGCGCGCGGTATTGTCCGCCCCGCCGCAGGCATCGACGTCCTGCGCCTGGCCGGGCGGTGTCGCCAGAGCGGCGGCGCAGGCCTCGGCCACGATGGCGGCACCCAGCGGCACGTCATAGACCGGAATGTCGACCAACTCGGTCGAGGCGGGCACCTTGGCGTAGCCCGGCACGTAGATGGCGGTCGTTGTCGTGCCGCGTTGGGCGATGGCCAGGGCGCGATAATGGTCGGCCGCCGCGACGTCGACCGGCGTCCCGTTCAGCCCATAGCGCAGCACGATCGAGTAGCTCAGCTGCGCGCGCGCTTGCCCGGTGTCGGCCTGGGCTTTCAAATCGGCCGGCGATTTTTGCAGGGCGTCGTCGACCGTCGCGCTGAAGGCTACCCGCATTTGCGGTGACATTACAGTGACGCAGCCGCCAAGCGCGGCCGCAAAAGCCAGAACGGCTATCGCGTGTTTCATGATCAATCCCCCTCGGCCGGATAGGTCCCCCCGGCCCCGGGCGGACGATAGCGCACCGCCCACAGGTTGCAACCCCCATCGCGGTGGGATTTTGGGGGCAAAAGCAAGATACCCCACCACCATTTCGCCCTTGCGGGCTCATGGTCCCCGGCACCGGCCGCCCGGCTCCCCGACAAGCGGGGAGGTGCAAGAAAATAACGGCGGCGCCAACTTTGCACCTCCCCACAGCGCGAAGCGCGTGTTGGGCGCGGGCCGGCGAGGCAGGGGGACCGCGCGCCTTCTTCAGGCGCGTGGGCTCGGCGCCGCCGTGGTGGGGTTTCTTGCTTACTTCCCCAACTCACCGCCCCGCCGTCACCCCTCGATAAGCTTGACCAGCACCTGCGACGGCGCGCTCTGAAGATAGCGGCGCCGCGTCGGACCCAGCAGCCGAAACCCCATGCGCTCCAAAGCCCGAATGCGGTAGGGTAACTCGGCGACGCCGACGACCGATTTTGCCGGTGTGGCCAGGATCGCCTCCATGCGGATCTCATCCATGCGCCGCGCGGCGCCAAGCCCTCGGCAGGCCGGATCGACGACCAGTCGCGTCAGGCTGGCGACCGGGCCGGGGATGCGGTCTTCGTAGCCTTCATAGGCGTCAGCGTCCGGCGCCCCGAAAATATCATCGGAGATATTCAAGCGCGCCGCCGCGACCGGCTTGCCATCGGCCATCATGGCGAAATGGATGGCGCTCAGATCGTGCGGATCGGTGAAGATGTCCTGTCCGGCGATGAACTCCGGCACCTCGCCATCGGCCGCCCAGGCTCTTTGCCGCAGGACCTGAATGGCCCGCAGAATGGCTGGGTCGGTGACGCGTATAGGGGCGCTGAGGTCGAGGTGGGAGGGCATTTAGACTCTACAGGCTAGGATACAGGAACGCGTTATGCGGCCTCTGGACATAGAGTTTAATTGCACCGATCAACGCGCGTGAAAATCTCTTCCGCGAATGCGAGAAGGTCTTTCAACGCATCAGGGTCAGTTTGCAAAAGTTTTTGAGTGAGTTGCGGCGAGTGAGTTGTTTTTTGGTATGTGTAACGCTCCTCAGTCAACTCTCCAAAGAGATCATTTAATAGCTTGGCGCCGTCAACTTTGATCAGCCAAGAGGGAGTTCCAATGTCGTCTGCCCATTCTCTCGCAGCACCGTATTGTTCTTCGCCGCCCTTGGCGGAAAGCCAGGCTCTAATTCGCTCAGTAGTGATACCCGATTGGTCGATTGCGAGGAGAGACGCGAGTGCTTCGGGATGGATCAAATAGTTTTCGTAGCATCGGCGGTCGAGTACCAGAAGTCGATCTTGGGCGCGTTCTTTTAGCTGCTTTACGTCCGCATCTGACATGGTTTCTCGGTCCATGGTGAAGATACAAGCACGCGTTAGTGGCGACGCCATTTTCGATATCTTGTTGTAGACATCAAAAGCCATATCGACGTTGCGGTTTTTGAGAGATAAATTGCCGGTACCAATAATCTTGGCAAAATTGGTTCCTTTAGGGAGTGCGCGTCCATTGTGCTCCATCAGCAATGGAAAGCATTGCTCTTCAGTTTCGCCTTCGACCCATATAATTTGGTCTGATCCGAAGACATCGGCCATAGAGACGCCAAGTTCGCCGGCCATAAGCTCAAAATCGGCCACTTCTTTCAAAGATATATTTATAGCCTTGCATTCATTATTGATTTTCTGGACGAGAATGATCTTATCGGGCTCTGACCAAGAAATTACATCGGTGTGATGAGTTGATATTATATATTGATGCCTACTATATTGTGATTTTAATATCCGGATCAAATTTTTTATGGCCGTCGGATGAAGAAAGCTTCCAATTTCATCAATAACTATAACCTTTTCTTCCTCTTGGGAGGCTATAAATAGAATTGAAAGTGCTTGAGATATGCCGGTCCCACACTTGTCTAGAGGAGTTGCTTCTTTGACATTATCGCAATCGTCATAGGGCCATATGAGAATTTCGGCCTCAGTGCCGCCTATAATTGGTGTAACGGTGACATTTCCCACACTGGGGAATACTTGTTTTAGATTTTGAACTATCCTTCCAAATTTTTGTGGATGGCTGCCCTGCAAATGATTAAGCGCAGATGGCAAATTTTGAGCAGTAGGTGATAGTAAGTGAGATTCTGATACTTGACATTTTCCAATACTAAATCGTTGTGAGTTTAGAAAGTATATTGAATCTGATTGTATATTGTAAAACAGTTCTTTGTGCATATATTCGCTTGCCCCGCTCCTAGCTGGAGGGTAGGGGAATTTTTTATTATCTCGATCATAATTTACTACGATCCACGTGCTGTTAATTGGTTGCGCATATGGAAGTGGGCTTTTGTTTATGTTAAATTTCATCCCCGGGGTTATTTGAATTTCAAAATCGCCCGTTTTAAAATTATTTAAGGCATTAACAAATTCGCCTGCATTCGTTTGCTCTGGTGCGAATAATCCTCCAGATTTTATAGTAGATTTTATTATCTCTTCAATGTATATTGTTATATTTGGGATAAACCAAGAATCCGGTGGGAGTTCGGATTCATCTGTATTCCCCTTTTGCTTGTATGGTTGGTTAATATTACTTTGTAATTTGAAAGCCTCCAAAAGTGCTGTTTTGCCAGCATTATTTTGCCCTACTATCACGTTAAAACGGGGGCCTACTTCGACCGTTCCGCTATCTTGAAAGCCTTTGAAGTTTTTTATTTGCAGAGATTTGAACTTCATTTCGATGCCCAGCCGGAGACTCGTTTTCAGTCTATTCTAGTTTTTCCACTTTGACGTGTCCATGCCTCGAAGCCAGCGAGAGACAACCCCGCCGCCATCTTCCGTCTCGCCCATCCGCCCAAACGGGGCGGTGGTCGAGACGGAACAAGAGGAAGGCTGGGGCCTCTAGGCCCCAGACCCCGACGTTGCGTCATCTCCGTCCGTTCCATCCCCCGCCGCGGCTGTATCCGGGTCGGCGCTGACGGCGGTGGTGTCCACAGGCGCGTCCTCGATTGGCCCCGTGATGCGCTTTCTGATCTCCGGGTCTTTGAGCAGCGCCACGCGCATGATCTCGACCGCTTTCGGCGCCGCCGCCGTGCCGCCGAAGCCGCCGTGCTCGACAATCACCGCGATGCCGTATTTCGGCGCATCCGCTGGCGCGAAGGCCACGAACCAGGCGTGATCGCGCGTGTTCCAGGCGCCGATCGCGCCGTGCTGGCCGTGGCCGTTGAGGTAGGAGTGCGACTGCGCCGTCCCGGTCTTGCCGGCCATCATGATCGGCCCAAGCCCCAGCTTTGCCGTCCCCGCCGCCGTGCCGCGCGCATCGGTGACCACGGCCTGCATCGCTGCGCGCACGAAGTCCATGTGTTCGGGCTTTACCGGCAGGTCGGCAGCGACAAGATTGGCATTGGGATCGACGCCGCCGACCGACTTGACCAGGCGCGGCACGATCGCCTTGCGCCCATTGGCCAGCCGCGACACCATCAGACAGTTCTGCAGCGCATTGATGTGCGTGAAGCCCTGGCCGATGCCCATGGAGGGCGTGTCGCCGGGCAGCCAGGCGGCGTTTCTTGGGTAATGCTTGCCAAAATAGGCTCGCTTCCAGGCGCTGTCGGGCACGACGCCCGCCGCCTGACCCGCGACGCCGATGTCGAACAGCTGTCCCAACCCAAAGGCGCGCGCCGTGGCGGCGATCTTGTCTGCGCCCACGCTCATGGCGCACTGATAGAAATAGACGTCGCACGAGGTGACGATGGCTTCGTGCAGATCGAGCGCGCCGTGGTGGTGGTCGCAATGCCACGGATGCGCGCCCTGCATCCACACCCCGCCGCAGACGTGCACGGTCTTCGGATCATAACCGTTTTCGAGCGCCGCCAGCGCCACCATGGTCTTAAAGGTCGAGCCGGGCGGAAAGGTCGCGGTCAGGGCCTTGTCCAGCAACGGATTGCGGTCGTAATCGTGCAGCAGCTTGTAATCGGACGTCGGAATGCCCGAAACGAACAGGTTGGGATCGAAGCCCGGGCACGATGCCATGCACAGGATCTCACCCGTTTCGACGTTCATCAGCACGGCGGCGCCCGACTCATCCTTGAAGACGTCGACGGCGCGCTGCTGGATATCGGCATCGATGGTCAGCACGACGTCCTGACCGGGCGTGGGGGCGACCGAGCCGGAATGATCCTCGCGCACCACGACGCCGGTTGAATTGACCTCGACGCGGGTGGCGCCGGCCTGGCCGCGCAGCGCCGTGTCATAGGCCTGCTCGATGCCCGACTTGCCGATGCGAAAGGCCGGATCGTGCAGCAGGCGGGTCGAGAGCGCGTGGTCGTCGCCCGGCTTTTCATGGGCGAGGTCGGTGCTTGAGGCCTTGGCGACGTAGCCGACGACATGGGAAAACGCCCCGCCGTAATAATAGGCGCGCAGCTCGCTCATATCGGCCTGAATGCCCGGCAGCATGTTGGCGTAGAGCGAGACGCGCGAGAAATCCTCCCAGGTCAGGTCAGAGGCCAATATGGTCGGCACCGAGCGCTGGTTCTGGCTGATGTCGCGCAGGATGCGGCGGCGCTGCGGCTGGATCTGCGGCAGGACGTAGGCGATCTGATCGAGCGTGTCGTCGACACCCTTGGTCTCGTTGGCGTGCAGCAGGACGCGAAACGACGGCCGGTTGCCGGCGATCAGCTTGCCGTTGCGGTCGAGGATATTGCCGCGCGGCGGGGCGACCAGGCGGTAATTGAACTGGTTGCTGACGGCCAGGGCGCGATACTTGTCGCCGTTGAGGCCCTGAAGGTGGACCAGCCGCCCGGCCAGGACGAACAGGCCCAAGGCGCTGACGCCGCCGAGCGCAAAGGTGCGGCGGTTGAATGTGTCCTGACGGTCATTGGCCGGACGGGAAACAAGCTCGGGCATGAGGTGGGTCTTTGAGGCGAGCGGGTTGGAGAGCGGGCAGGGGGAAGCTAGGCGTGTCGCAGAGACACACCGGGTCGATTGCGCCGGTTGGGGCGCATTTGGGCAAACTGAGTCTATGACGCAGGGCCATGCGCGCCGCGGCCGGTGCGCTGGAGAATCGTCGGAATGTTTGAGAGTTTTTGGCTTTCGAGTCGCACTCTTAGCGTCTGTTATTTCCCGCGCAACCGAAATAAAATTGGGGTAAGGCCAAATTTAATTTATATCAGGGGACGTTTTGGGGCGGTTTTGAGCTACCGCGGGGGCGCGGTAAGCGTGGTTCCGGGAAGGGGGAATTCGGAGAGTCTGGAAATGAGGGCGGGGTGGTGGGTGTGGGCGGCCACTATAGCTATATTTTCCTTCAGTAAATCAGTATTTTATCTATTCTTGAAATGTGGAATTATATTGCTTGCGCCTATACCGCACTTCTTTTCGTAAGGCCCCCACCACCAAACTCGCTATCGCTCGTTCGGTCCCCCTGCCTCGCCGGCCCGCGCTCACGTGGCGGGGAGGTACGATTTTAGAGTAGTCTCGGCAGACGCAGCGTTCCCCTTTTCTTGTACCTCCCCGCCACGCGGGGAGGGGGACCGCGCGCCTTCTTCAGGCGCGTGGTGGTGGGGGGCTTCCCAACGAAAGCCTCCGAAGCGGTGGCGGGGGTCTTGCGGGCGAAACGGATCGCTGCGGCGCTCCAACCCTGTGTCTCCGCCGCATCGCATCCCGCGGTCAGGTGAATACGGCCACGATCGGGCTTGCCGTCTGCATCTTCCGAGTGTGATATGCCCGAACGCCGTTATCGGCGCGTGTGAGGGTGATCGGGTGACAGCCTAAGGGGGGCGCATGAGCGTTTGGGAGGCACATTTGCCGGCGTGGCTGGCAGTGAACAGTTGGGAGGCCGTGGAGGCCATCGCCACCTGCGCGGCGGCCGTCGGCGCCATTGTCGGCACCTTCTTCATCTGGCGGACGATCGCCAAGGGCGTGCGCCTCAGCAAGAGCGAGAAGTTCGTCGACGCCTTCATGGAATTTACGCACACCGTCAAAGGCTTGTCGCTGACCAGCCAGACCCTGCGGCGTGAATTCGAGGCCGGCAACCGCAGCATCACCGAATACGAGCTGTCGACCTATATTCGCGATTTTTGGTGGTTTACCCTCAACGAATGGCAATTCCATCAATCCGGCGTCATCCCGATAGGGGTCTATGCGCGCTGGGCGGCGTCGGTGCACGACCATCTGACGTCGGATCGTCTGCGCGGCTATTACGACTCAGGCGGCCAGGCGGTGACGCTGTCGGCCTGGGACTGCTATAAGGCCTATGCCACGGAATCCCTGCAATATTACCCGCATTTCGTCGCCCTGGTGGACGATCTGAAGGCCCTGCCGCGCGCCGCACGCGGCCGCAAGGACTATATCAAGACGATCGAGCGGCTGGTCCGGCGGCACAGATCGCGCGAGTATTGGCGTTATAGCTGAGGGGGCTACGGCGCGACGGCGGCCGGCGTCGTCGCGAGTGTAAACACCGCTTCGACCGGCGCGTGAAACACCAGGAGCAGCGCGAAGATACAGACGTAGACGATGCTCAGGCCGCAACCCAGGCGCCAATCCGAAGACAACAGGCTCTGGATCAGTCCCAGCGCCACGGACAAGCTGACCGTGAGGAAGATGAACAGGGCCGGGACGTGCGCGCCGAGCAGGTACGTCGCCACGATGGCGACGAGGCCTCCGGCAAACGGCGCGGTAATCAGGCCGCACAGCATGGCGGGCGATGGCGGCACCCAGCTGCGGACAAGTCGGCGGTTGCCGGTCATGGCTCCGCCTTCACCTGAAAACCGGTGGCCACTGATCGAGGTCAATGTGTTTGCCGCCAAAGCCCAGGAACAGGCTGGCCGCCAACAGGGCCCAGACGACAAAGGCGCCATAATAGAACCACTGCGCGCCGCGGACCGCGGCTGACAGCACCGGATCGTTCAACGCCTTGTCGCGGCGGTCGAGGATAAAGCGCGACACGGCGCGCGAGGTGAAGAGGGCGCTGTCCTCGATCTCCTGCCACACCTGCGGATGGCGGCGGCGCAGCACGGTTTGCACGTGAGCGATGACGAAGAACTGCGCGATGCAGCCGATGAAGAAGGCGGCGAACAGGATTGCGGTGATGGTCATGACGTCCCCCCAAAAAATCGCCTCTCCAAAGAGCCTCCCCCGAGACTCCTCAGCTATTGTCGCGCCGGGCAGGGGCGGGCGTCAAGGGCAAGAGAGCCAATGGCCTCGCACCCCGACAACGCTTACGGCGCGGCCGTCGCGCCCTTACGCGTATAGATATTCACCGCGATGATGTCGGCGTGGCGGCCTCCGTCGGGGCTAGGCGTCATCACCGAGCTGGTGCCGCCGTTCTCGAACCCCGGAACCTCGCTCGACAGGTGATTAAGGAAGCTGGTCAGCGCATTGCCAGCCCGGGCCAAGGCAAAATTGTCGGCCGCCTTGTCGAACGAGATGCGCATGTCGATTTCGCACAGGGTCGAGCCGCAGTACACGACAGGCGTCATGCGCGTAATCTCCGCCGCGGGGTGAAACCGCTGCAACTGCGCCTGCAAAGCCTGCTCTTCGCCACTTGCCCACGCTTCGTCGCGCGGTTCGGCGGCCAGGCGGCGATGCAGCGTCGCCGGATCGCTTGCCTCCTGATCGGCGCGTGCCTTGTCCTGCTCTGCCAGCATTTCGCCGGCCCACAGGCCGGTGAAGGCCGTCTTGGCCGCCGGTTGCGCCCAGGCGAACTGCACCAGGGCCAAAGGCACGACGGCGGCAATCAGACCCGCGAACAGCCAGCGGCCGCTCCGGGAACGCCCCTGCGGCGCGCGCAGGATGTGCTCCAGCCGCAGCCGGTAATCGCCGGCATTGGCCGCCGGCACGACGTCGGTGACCTCGCCGCCCCAGCGCAGCACGCGCAGGATCAGCTCGGCATAGGCCTCACGCACCGCCGGTTGCGCGGTGGTGACGGCGGCGTCGCAGGCCAACTCGGCGGCGATGCGGCAGCGCCCGGTCTGGCGGCGGACGAAGGGGTTGAACCACAACACGGCGTCGATCAGGCTCAAGGCCGGGAACCACAGGGTGTCGCGGCGGGTCAGATGGGCGCGCTCATGGGCGACGATCAGCGCCAGTTCCGCCGGGCTCAGGCGCTCGTATAGCATGCGCGGCAGCACGACGCGGTCGCGGCCCCAGGCCAGCGGCGGGACGTCGCTGTCGCTGATCCAGACGCGGCCGCAGGCGATCTCGACCGGCTGCGCTGTGGCGGCGAGGCGCGCTAGCTGGATCAGGCCGGTGACCAGCGGCGCGGCCGTGGCGATCAGCCCGGAGAGGTAAGAGACGGCGCAGGCGACGGTCAGCCACAAACACCAGTCGACGGTGGCGGGCGCGTTTGCGCCGGGCGCGGCGAGGGGCACGAACGCTTGAGACGTAAAGATTGGCGGTGTCAGCATGTGCGGCAGCCCGCTCACCCGCGCCACCGGCAGGGCGTGCGACGCCGCGACCAGGCCGATACCGAGCGCAATCGGCGCCAGCATCAGGGCCAGCAAGCGCTTGTCGCGGCGGTCATCCGGCACACCGGCGCTCAATCGGGCGGCTTCGCACAGGGCGGACCAGATGACCGGCAAAACCACAATGACGATCCAGTCAAACACACTCATATCGATCTCCACTGCTGCGTCGCGATGATGCGACACGTGTCGCATGAGTCGTGCCTATCGTCAAGCGGCCGGTTTACCCAGCCGCAGCCGCACCACCAGCCCCATCGCCACGGCATAGACCGCAACGACCGACAACCACACCGCGCCCGGCCACTGGGCACGGACAACGAAATAGGCGTTGGAAAAACCGAGCGGCCCGACGATCGAGGCCAGGCTGACGGCCGAGGCCAGCACGCCCTGAAACTGGCCCTGGCGGTCTTCGCCGACCTGACGGCTGGCCAGGGCCTGCAGCGCCGGGGCGCCGATGCCGCCCAGGGCGAACACCGGCATGACGGCGAACACCATCCAGCCCTGACGCGCCACCGCCATGACGCCCAGGGCCACGCAGGCGGCGGTGATGCCGACGAGCACCGTGGTGCGCTCGCCCAGGCGTTTGACGGCGATGCCCGGCAAAAAGGCCTGCGCCACGGTCTGGCAGACGCCGAAAGCGCCGAGCGACAGGCCGATCCACAGCCCGTTCCAGCCAAAGGCATCGTGGCCCCACAGCGCCCAGCACGTGCCATAGGCTTCGCCCGTGGCGGCGAAGACGAAGAAGATCAGGATGAAGGGCAGGAGGCTCTTGACCGAGACCACCCATTTGAGCGGCTGCAACGGATTGAGCGCGCCGAGATCGAGCTTCTCACGTGTCGGCTCTCGTGACTCCGGTAACACGAACAGGGCCAGCAGCAGATTGCCGGCGTTCAGCACCGCCGCGGCGATAAACGGCAACCGCAGCCACGTGTCGCCCAACGCGCCGCCCAGCACCGGGCCGATGATGAACCCTGCCCCGAACATGGCGTTGAACAGGCCAAAGCGCCGCGCCCGGGTGTCGGGCGGCGACACGTCGGTGATATAGGCCGTGGCCACCGACATGTTGGCGCTGGTCACGCCGGCGATCGCCCGGCCGAGAAACAGCAGCCAAAGATTGGGCGCGAACGCCAGGAACAGGTAGTTGACGGCGGCCCCGGCCAGCGAAATCAGCAGCACCGGGCGGCGGCCGATGCGGTCGCTGAGCGCGCCGAGGATGGGGGCGCAGACGAACTGCATGACGGCGTAAAGCGCGGTCATGGCGCCGATCCACGGGGCGACATTGGCGGAATGGGTGACGCTTTGGATCAGCGCCGGCAGGATGGGAAAGATGAGGCCGATGCCCACGGCGTCGAGGACAATGGCGGTGAAAATGACGATCAGCGGTCGGTTCATGACACACTCCGGAGCGCGCGAACGCACGCCTTCGGGGCGCGACGGTTCGCGGTGAGGCCCGAGAGCCTCATGCCAAAAACGGGGCCGCCCGCGCGGTGGCTGCCACTTTTTGGATAAACATGAGGCGTCCAAAAAGGAGAGCCTCATGCCGCAAATAGGGAGTCCCCTTGGGATACGGATTGAGGCGTCCAACGGGCGGACGATTGGGTTTTCGGAAGACGCTGGCCGATCCCGGTCTAAAACGCGGGATGACGTGTGCTTGACCGCCTGGACGAGGATCCGTCCACCTGTTTACTCCGCCACTGAGCGGCTCAAGGGAAGCGGTCGCTTTTCGCGACGGGCGCCAGATACACCCGAAGGGGGGCTGAAGGCAAGTGGGGGGCGCCGAGAAAGTGCGGCAATTGATACGCCGTCACCGAAATACACGTTAAATCGATCACGCGTAGCGCTTCAATTCGGCATCGGCGATGGCGCGTGCAGTTTGTTGGGGGAAAGATGCTGCCAAGTCTAGCCAGTGCGCTACATTATAATATCTCTGTCCAGTCTCGTCGATATATTGAGACAACAGAGAAGTCACCCGAGCTTTTGGAAGAGAGGATATGCAACGCAAGGCAAAAATAATTCGATAGTTGTCGTTCTGTCTTTTTAATTCTCTCAGTAAAACCTCGTCGCTGAACTCAGCGATACTTTTCTTGGTTAGTGCACAAGCGATGGCCGCTTGTAAAGAATGCTCAAGCTTAAGCTCCAAAACATCTGTAAGGCGGTTCTTGCCCAAAGCGAGTATCGTAGCGGCCTTGTGAACCGGCATTTTCGCAAAATAGACATTAAACAAGCCCGTGTCAGGGTTGAAATGCTCGCCAAGGTTTATGACTCTCCCGACATCTGACCAGTTGCCGTAAGAAGCAAGAAATTTCAAAATGGGTAACGTGCAATCCACCTTCATATCGTCGATGACCTGCCTCGCAAGAGGTAAATCATCAATAGTCCCGTGGGTACACAATGCGTCAAGCGCATAACCACAAACTGTCTTCCTTTGAAACTCTTCAAGTTCATATACTTTGGGAGGAATGCCGTCCGACCAGATTCCCCGATCCTGCATGTCTTTAACCACCGGATTGCGAGCTCCATGTTTTTACGAGCGAGGATCGCCGAAATTGCGGTATCCACCTTTTCACGGCGTCCCGGTTTCGTCTCGAAAGCCAATGAATCTAACACAGGGATAAGATCTTCTGTCGCTTTATCGACAACGAAGCTTATCGCCGCGTTGAATGTATTGTCTTTAACATCGTCGTTCAGCCAGAGTCCTAAGGTGCCTTCTATTCCTAGGTCGCCAATGCTTAAAGCGGGGATGGGCTGTCCTGCGATTTGCAAGATTCGAATAGCGTTGGCTTGCAGCCTTTCGTCACCGTAAAGTGCTGCGAAATCAACCTGTCCGAATGGATTAACTTCACCGTCCCGAAGAATGAGCCAACCCCATAGGGGAACATTTTGGTGCTCGAAACCGGCAATGCCACATTCAATTAGGCCTCTTAGCTCCTGACTTGAAAGTGAGCCATTGCGATAATGAATGAAGATAAGGTTTGCGTCGTGGTTTTGAACAAGCTGTTGATCATTCCCACTACGCCACACGCATGCCGGCGCTGCGCCAACCCCGCCCGAGCTGTCTGACTTGTACAGCCAAAAATGTCCCTCGAACCTTCTCAAGGGTGTGCACGCATTCTTCCGTGGCTTGCCGGGCCTCTGGGCCTGCATGAATCCAAACTGTACTGATTTGGACGATGAGGCGAAAGGCGGGCCTATCGGCAGGCTTTACGCGCAGCCGCGCGACCGCTGCGCATGCAAGGCGCCAGTGCTGCCGTATTTTACTTGCCGATATTGCGGCACGTCATACGCGCGCGCCTATACCAAAGACCCAAGCCAGCCGGACTACCTGTTCGCCGAGCCGGGCGTTCCACTCGTGACGAGTGAGGGATTTGCCGCTGAGTTTGAACCAATCGACCTCATGCTCGAACCACCGGGTGAGACCGGCAGCGGTATTGCGACCTTCTACGACCTCGCCTCAGGGAGATTGAATCCAGAGGGCAAACATCGGCCAACCCGCACGGTCTACCGATGCAACAGCACGGCAGCCTTACAAGGGGATGAGGGAGACGACGACGAAGCTGCCGAGGAAGAAGACAATGCGTCCGACGCAGCTGGGCCGGGGCAGTTTGCACCCTGCGGATGCTGTGGTCGTAGCATGAGGGGCGGCAGGTCAAGTGTTCAGGATCACCTCACCAAAGGCGACCAACCGTTCCAGGCGCTTGTTGCGGCCCAGATCAAAGTTCAACCGCCAAGTCCTGTCCCAGCATCGGAGTTCGCGCCCCTTCGTGGCCGCAAGGTGCTCGTTTTTTCGGACTCTCGACAAGTCGCGGCGCGGCTTGCTCCGGCGCTTCAGCTCTTCTCGTTGAAAGACAGCCTTCGCGCGCTGTTGCCCGCCGGTTATCGAAGCCTGGAGGCCGATCCCGTTTTTGGGCCGCCGCTGAACCTCAACAATGCGTGGATCGCGGTCGTCCTTGCGGCTCACAAATTTGGCGTCCGGCTGCGCCCCGAACTGGAGGGCGCGTCCGAAATCATGCCGAGGTTGAAGACGGCTGAGGATATAAGCCGAAAACGAGCGACTTCATGAGGAGCAGTTGCGTCCCAATTTGAAGGATGTTTGCAAAGTTCTGAAATGAATTTAACAGCGGCCTCATCGATCAATTGATCTTGAGCACTATTCGCTTCGGACATAGCATTATCACCCAGAGCAGGAGCCCGCTCGGACTGATCGATTTGCACGTCGGAGCCTAACAGCCCGGTTTCGGCCCAACCTATGTCAACGAGCTTCGCTCGAACTAAATTACGAAAGTCGTCGAGCGTCGTAAAATCCTTAAAGAGGACCTTTTTCTCCTCAATGCATTTTTCCCGAAAGTTGATCACCTTTTGCAAGCTATCGCCAGGCTTAAGGCCCTGGGGAATTTCCACCGCTTTAAAATAAAGGGCCAAGTCCTTCATTCGACCACCTGCAATGTGATCGGCGGCTCGTGAGAATTCCTCCTCAAACCCTGAGGTGAACCCGGAAGGATCATTCGAGGGCCTAGACCCCCAATGGTTCCATATCACGCCGATAAAGTAGTCGCACTTGTCCAAATCCTCATTGATTTTGCTTTGCGGGCGCTGAAAGCCAGGAATTGTGTCTTCCCAGCCCAGGAGCTCAAACATACAGCCCCAGTGCTTTGAATTGCCAAGATTCACTTCAGTCACAACATCACGGGCAGCCTGCCGTTCGTCTTTCAAGCCCCCGGGTGATCCAATAAAGACGCGGATAATTCTTATATTATTCGAACCCCGGATCACGAGTCACCCCCCATCCAAACCTTATAGTTGTAGCTTAGGGCAACTCTAATTTTTGGCCAAGACGTTGTTTCATGGCGAGCTGAAAAAGCGAGGAGGTTGGACTGAAGGAAGCATCATTCCGTCGTTTTTGGCTTTTCGCACGCGCAACGCCTCAACGGCCACGGCCGCCCGGCTCCCCATTTTAACAAAATGGGGAGGAGAGGTTGTAGACAGCCGGCAATTGGCCACCGGCTAACCCTCAACCAAACCCAAGGCCTGCTCGACAAAGCTGGCGAAGGCGCGGGCCTTGGCGTTGGCCTGGCGGCCCGTCGGGAACACGGCCCAGACGTCGATCGGCGGCAGGTCCCAGTCCGTCAGCACCGCGACGACACGCCCGTCCGCCAGCTCCGGCGCGAACATCCACGCCGTGGCGATGGTCAGGCCGAGACCGGCGAAAACGGCTTCGCGCACCCCTTCGGCTGCCGTCATTTGCAGCCGCCCGCGCACCGTCACCGCGACGTGCGCCGTGCCTTTCGTGAAGGTCCACACAGCCCCGCCGCCGCGCTGATCGTAGACGACGGCGTCGTGGGCCGTCAGATCATCGGGCGTCGTGGGTGTGCCATGGCGCGCAAAATAGGCGGGCGTGGCGAGAACGTGGCGCGGCCGCTGACCGATCTTTCGCGCCGTCAGAGCGGAATCGCTGAGGGCGCCCATGCGCAGGGCGACGTCGATGCCTTCCTCGATCAGGGGCACGTTGCGGTCGTCCATCACCATGTCGATCTGCAGCTGGGGATGGGCGTCGAGGAAGGCCCCAAGCTTCGGGATGACGTGCAGGCGGGCAAAGGTGGTGGCGCACGACACCCGAAGACGGCCGCTGAGCGCTGCCCCCGCGCCGCGCGCCGCCAGCTCGGCCTCGCTGGCCTCCTCAAGCGTTCGCCGGGCGCGCTCGTAAAACCGCAAGCCCGCCTCGGTCGCGCTAAAGCCGTGCGTCGAGCGCATCAGAAGCTTGACGCCCAACTGCGCTTCCAGCGCCGACACGGCTTTCGAAATGGCCGGTTGCCCTTTGCGCAGGTGGCGCGCGGCGCCGGAAAAGCTGCCGGTATCGATGACGCGCACAAAGGCTTCCATGGCCGCCAGACGATCCATGTCCGGTCTCCCTCGACTTAACCCTGTCCCGTCTAGCACGTGCCCCGACGGCCAGGCGATACGTGGAATAGGATTCGGCCATTTCAGCCATTTGATATTCCAAATTGGAATAAGCCTTATGCCGTTTGGCCCGATGGTGGCCGTCTTAGGCCGCCCCATTTCTCCGTCACCCAATCGGGACAGTCGCACAGACAAGGAGAATGAGATGTCTAAATTGCAAGGTAAAATCGCCGTCGTCACCGGCGGCAGCCAGGGGATCGGCCTGGGCGCCGCCAAGGCCTTTGCCGCCGAGGGCGCCAAGGTTTTCATTACCGGCCGCCGTCAGGCCGAACTCGACAAGGCCGTCGCCGAGATCGGCAGCGGCGCGGTCGGCATCCTGGCCGATGCCGCCAAACTGTCGGACTATGATCGCCTCTACAGCGAAATCAGGCTGCACGCCAACCGCATCGACGTCTTGTTCGTCAATGCCGGCTTCTACGAATTCGGCACCTTCGGCGAGATCACCGAAGACCATTTCGACAAGACGTTCAACACCAACGTCAAGGGCCTGCTGTTCGCCGTCCAGAAGGCGCTGCCGCTGCTGGGCAAAGGCTCGTCGGTCATCCTGACGGGCTCGATCGCCTCGATGAAGGGCATGCCGTCGTTTTCGGTCTACGACGCCACCAAGGCCGCCGTGCGCTCCTTCGCCCGCGGCTGGATCGTCGACCTGAAGGGCCGGGGCATTCGCGTCAATGTGCTGAGCCCCGGCCACACCGTCACGCCGGGCCTCAACGGCCTGATGAGCGACGAGGTCAAGGCCATGGTGCTGCCGTCGATCCCGGCCGGCCGCATGGGCACGCCGGAAGATCTCGGCAAGGCCGCCGTCTTCCTGGCGTCGGAGGACAGCGACTACGTCACCGGCATCGAACTGTTCGTCGACGGCGGGGCGGGGCAGTACTAACCCATGGACGCCTGAGGGCCAGGCCATGGACCGCCTGGCCCTCAAACGCGCCCGGGACGATATTCTCAGACCTCCGGCAATGCGGCATTAATCGTTGCGCGGATAAAACCTTGCCATGACTGAGACCAGGGGGGACGAGGCTATGAAATTTTCCATTGTGACGGCGGTTGCGGCGACGATCGTCGGCGGGACGCTGATCACGTCCGCGACCCAAGCCCACACCGTGGTCCATCCGGTGACCATCATCACCGTGCCCGCGCCCAGGCCGGCGACCATGATGACCGGCGACTTCGCCTCCCTGCCGCCGCAGACCGCGCCTATCGCCGTGGTGCCGCTGTTTGTCACCCTGGCGCTCGACAAGGTCACGGTGGCCGGCGGCCCCGCCGGGCGCGGCGAGACGATCGTCACCTATCCGTTCAGCTATCGCAAGCCGCTGCGCCTGAAAAACGATATCCGCACCTTCCTGCACAAGGTGCCGGCAGGCTCGGTCGGCTTCGACGTCGGCGATTTCGCCACCACGATCGGCCTCGAACACGTCATGTGCTTCTTCCGCATGGATCAGTCGCGGCCCTATGCGGTGCCCGAGTGTTTCCGCGACATCGAGCGTATGGGCATCCACTGGGGCACGGCGATGGTCAGCGTCAATGTGCCGTCTCAGATGAGTTACGGCGATCCGGTCGGCGGCATTCCGGACGTCGACACCACGGACGTCGTCATCGCGCACGATTTCGCCTTTCAGCTGGTGTTCCAAAGCTGGAGCCAGACGACGGTGCGCCTGCAATGGCAATCCGAAGGCGTCAGCTATGCCAATGCGCAACTGCCGGTCAATGCCGACGGCACGGCGACGCTTATCGTGCAGACCGGGACCATTACCCTGACGCGCGACGCCGCCGACCCGGCAAAGGTCGATATCGCCTTCGCGCCGAAAGCGCCCGCGCCGCCCGCCGCGGAGGCCACACCGGTGACCGTCGACGGCGTCGTCTATTCGCCGGCGGGCAAGTAAGGTTCGCGCTTAACTAAGCTGTTGCTTTGACGCGGGCGCGTTTAGAGGGGCCGGCCCAACCGTCGAAGCCAACGTCCGGCACCGAAATAGAGGTCAGCCACTTTTCAGGCTAACTGATATGACATAGTCTATCGCCGGTGGCGGCATTTTGACCCCGAAAGGGGCGCGACGCTGCGCGCCGGTACCCGCCGGATCGTAGCCCAGCCGCCGATTGACCGGACCCGATCGTTCCTTCCCCGTAGATTCATCCAATCCCGCCGGCGATTTTCTGGCCGGCAGCGGCGAGATGGGCTCGCGCGTCAGCACCTATGACTGGTCGCAGACCGCGCTTGGTCCGATGGAGACCTGGTCGCCGGCCCTGCGCATGATCGTCGGCTACATGCTGGCCAACCGCGTGCCGCAACTGCTGTGGTGGGGACCCGACTACATCTCGATCTATAACGACGCCTACCGCTCGGTGCTGGGCGCCAAGCATCCGTGGTCGCTCGGCAAGCCCTTCCGCGACGTCTGGCCCGAGGTCCGGCACATCCTGGAACCCCTGATCGATACCCCGTTCAATGGCGGGCAGGCGACCTGGGTCGAGGACATTCCGCTGGAGATCAACCGTCACGGCTTTGTCGAGGAATCGCACTTCACCATCGGCTATAGCGCGGTCCCCGATGACACCGCGCCGACCGGTATCGGCGGCGTCCTGGCCCTGGCTTATGAGATCACGGAAAAAGTGGTCGGCGAGCGCCGGGTCGAGGCGCTGCGTGAACTGGGCGCCAGTTCCGGCGACACGCGCACCGTCGATGAAGCCGCGGCCGCGGCCATCGCCGCCCTGCAAAACCGCCGGGAAGACCTGCCGTTCGCGGCGCTCTACCTCTTCGACGATGCCCGCAAATCCGCGCGCTTGGCTGCGACGACAGGCGTGGAGGCGGGGGCGGCGGCCGCGCCCTTGATGCTCGCCGTCGAGGCGGAGGCTGGGTCTGGGTCTGGGCCTGGAGCCTGGCCCATCGCCGAGGTCTTGACCACCGAGAGCATCGTCGTGGTTGATGATCTGGCGGCGCGCTTTGACCCGGTGCCGGTGGGGCCATGGACGGACCCGCCGCATACGGCGGTCATCGTGCCGATCAAGTCCAACACGGCGCACAGCCTGGCGGGCGTTCTGGTGGCCGGGGTCAGCCCGCGCCTGAAGCTCGACCGGCAATATCTGAACTTCTTCGAGCTGCTGGCGTCGCAACTGGCCTCGATCATCGCCACCGCCGGCGCCTATGAGGAAGAACGCCGCCGGGCCGAGGCCCTGGCCGAAATCGACCGCGCCAAGACACAGTTTTTCTCCAATGTCAGCCACGAATTCCGCACGCCCCTGACCCTGATGCTCGGGCCGCTCGAAGACGCCCTGGCGGCGCCGGCCGGCGCCGATCAGCGCGACCGGCTGGAGGTGGCGCACCGGAATACGCTGCGCCTGTTGAAGCTGGTGAACGCGCTGCTCGACTTTTCGCGCATCGAGGTGGGCCGGGCCCAGGCGGTGTTCGAGGCCGTCGATCTGTCCGCCCTGACGACGGAGCTGGCCAGCAATTTCCGCTCGGCGTGCGAGCGGGCAGGGCTTGACCTGATCGTCGACTGCCCGCCCTTGCCGCAACCGGTCCAGGTCGACCGCGACATGTGGGAAAAGATCGTGCTCAACCTGCTGTCCAACGCCTTCAAGTTCACCTTCGAAGGCCAGATCGAGGTGCGGCTGCGCGCGGTCGGCGGCCAGGCCGAACTGTCGGTGCGCGATACGGGCGCCGGCATACCGGACGACGAAATGCCGCGTCTGTTCGAGCGCTTTCACCGCATCGAAGGCCAGAAGAGCCGGACCATCGAAGGCAGCGGCATCGGCCTGGCCCTGGTGCAGGAGCTGGTGAAGCAGCACGGCGGCACCATCGGGGTCGAGAGCAGGGACGGCCGGGGTTCGACCTTTACGGTAAGCCTGCCGTTCAGCCATGCGCCCCTGCCGGCGGCGCCCCGCCACAGCCAGCGCGCGCCTTCCGATGGCAGCCGGGCGATCGCCTATGTCCAGGAAGCGCTGTCGTGGCTTTCCGACGCGGCGCCCCCCGATCAGGCGCTCGCGGCCGAGCCCATCGACCTTGGCACCGGCGGCGAGCGGATCCGGATACTGGTCGCTGACGACAATGCCGACATGCGCGCCTATCTGCGCAGCCTGCTCGATCCGGCCTGGGAGGTCGAGACGGTCAGCGACGGCCACGCCGCGCTGGCGGCAATCCGCCGGTCGCGACCCAACCTGGTGATCACCGACGTCATGATGCCGGGGCTCGACGGCATGGGCCTGATCGGGGCGATCCGCGAAGACGCCGATCTGCGCGACCTGCCGATCATCATGCTGTCGGCGCGCGCTGGCGAGTAAAGCCGGGTCGAGGGCATCGAAGCCGGCGCCGACGACTACCTGGCCAAGCCATTTTCGGCCCGCGAACTGAACGCCCGCGTCGCCGGCAACCTGAAGCTGGCCCGCGTCCGCCGCGAGGGCACCGAGGCGCTGCGCATCAGCGAGGAACAGCTGCGCGGCCATCTCGCCTCGAGCTTCGACGTGGTTTATCGCATGAACGTCGACTGGTCCGTCATGCGCCACCTCGAAGGCAAGGAATTCATCGCCGACACCAGCGAGCCGACCGCGAACTGGCTGACCAAGTACATCTATCCGGACGACCAGGACCGCGTCAAAACGGCCATCCGCCACGCCATCGACAGCAAGTCCGTCTTCGAGCTGGAGCACCGCGTCCTGCGCGAAGATGGCAGTGTTGGCTGGACCTGGTCGCGGGCCGTGCCGCTGCTCGACGCCGAAGGGGCGATCATCGAATGGCTCGGCACGGCCGCCGACGTCACCGAGCGCAAGCAATATGACGAGCGTCAGACCCTGCTGCTCAACGAACTGAACCACCGCGTCAAGAACACCCTGGCCTCGGTCCAGTCGATCGCCATGCAGACCCTGCGCGCGCCGCCCAGCCTGGCGGAGGGCCGCGAGGCGCTGCAGGCCCGGCTTCTGGCGCTGGCGGCCGCCCACGACGTCCTGACCCGGGGCAATTGGGAAGGGGCGGACATCCATGACGTGGTGCGCGGCTCGCTTGCCGCCTTCCGCCTGAGCGACGAGGAAACGCGGTTCACACTTAAGGGCCCCAGTATCCAGCTGCTTCCGGCGGCGGCTTTGGCCATGTCGCTGGCCCTGCACGAACTGGCGACCAACGCCGCCAAATATGGCGCCCTGTCCAATGAGATGGGCCGCGTCGACGTGTCGTGGCAGGTGTCGCCCGATGGCGACAGGTTCAGCTTCCGCTGGGTCGAAAGCGGCGGCCCGGCGGTCGAGCCGCCCAAGCGCCGCGGCTTCGGTTCGCGCCTGATCGAGCGCGGCCTGGCCCAGGACGTCAACGGCGAGATCAGCCTTGCCTTCGAGCCGTCGGGCGTCGTCTGCACGTTTTCGGCGCCGCTCGTCGAGATGACCAAAGACCTGGACGGAGAACGGACATGAGCGTGGACAATATGGTCGGCGGCCTGGCCGGCAAGCGTGTGCTGGTCATCGAAGACGAGTCGCTGCTGACGATGATGCTGGAGGACTATCTGGAGGATTTCGGCTGTGAGGTCGCCGGCACGGCGGCGCGGCTGAACAACGCGCTGGAAAAAGCCGCCGCCCTGAGCTTTGACGTCGCCATTCTGGACGTCAATCTGCACGGCGAACAGACCTTTCCCGTCGCCGCGGCCTTATCGACCCGGAACATCCCGTTCGTCTTCGCCACTGGCTATGGCACGGCGGGCCTGCCGTCGGAATTGAAATTCATTCCCGTGCTGCAGAAGCCGTTCCAGCAGGCCGACCTGGAAAAGGCGCTTCTCACCGCCATCGCCGGCAAAGGCCGGTAGCTTACACCGGCATCCGGAAAGTGAAGCGGGTTTGGGCGACAGAAGACACGACGTCGAGTGTCCCGCCATGGGCGCGCGCGATTTCCGACGCGATATAAAGCCCCAATCCGAGACCGTTTTGGCTGGGCCTCGCCTTCTCGCGGGTGAAGGGTTGGAACAGAACGGCGAGGAGCTCGGGCGGGATAGGACGGCCGCCGTTTTCCACGGCAAGCTCGAATACGCCACCGGTCGCGCCGCCGGAAACAACGATGGGATCCTCTTCCGATCCGTGCGTAACGGCGTTGGCGACAAGGTTCGACAACAGTTGCGAAATTCTGTGAGAATCGCAGCTAAGGGTCAAGGACGGCGCGATTTCCACGCGAATATCCCGCTCCGGAAAGGCTGAGCGCAGTTCATCGACCGTGTGGGTCAGTACAGGCGTCAAATCGACCGTTTGCCGATGAATGCCCATGCCGCCGCCAAGGCGTGATCGAGCAAAATCCATAACATTTTCAATCAACTCCCCCATTCTGGCGGCGCTTGACTGCATCATGTCAACCACGGATCGTTGACGCGGGTCGAGGTTGGTTCGTGCCAGCAGTTGCGCACCGGAGATCATGGCGCCAAGCGGATTGCGAAGGTCGTGGCCGAGAACGGCGATGAACTGCTCGCGAAGATCGGAGGTCTCCCGCTCGCTGGCCAGGCTGCGTTCGGCGTCTTGCTTGGCGATCTGAAGGTTTTGTTCCAGAAGCCGGCGATCGGTCGCTTTGAAGAGAGCAAGCCGGACGAACAACGGATTGCCCATGTCGTCGCGTTCCTCGCCGGCGTTGACAAGGAAATGGAGGCGCTCGCCCGTTTTCGTCACAAGTTCCAGCGCGGCTTCCTCATAAGCCCCGGTCATCCGCAGCATCGGCGCCAGATGGGTCTCGTAGAAAATCTTGCTGGAGATTGACAGCAGGTCGGAGAACTTTGTGCCGGCCAGCTCAGCCGGTTCGTAGCCCAGCCAATTGGCGAAGCGGGCATTGCACTTGATGATTTTCGCCCGGCCCTCGGCGGTGACAAACCCGCACGGCGACTTCTCGAAAAAGGTGTCGTAATCGTCCTGAAAATTGTGCCAGGCCGACGGCGGGCCGTTCCCCGTCATCAGAGAAAAGCTTCGATGGCGGTGATCGTCTCGGCGGGCGCGCTCAGATTGGGGCAGTGTCCGGTGGCTTCCATGATCACCAGCCGGCTGCCCGGAATATGGGCGTGAACATACTGACCAACCTCTTCCGGTGCGATGATGTCGTCGGAGCATTGCAGGATCAGGGTCGGCACCTTGACAAGGGGCAAGGCGCCGCGGCTGTCACTGAGGAAGGTCGTCCTGGCGAAGGCCTTTGCGATAGCCGGATCGGTGCGGCAAAAACTGGCGGCCAGTTCCTCGCCCAACTCCTGGCGATCGGGATTGCCCATGATCGCGGGCGCCATAGCCACCGACCAGCCCATATGGTTGGCGTCCAGTGAGTCCAAAAGCTCGTTGATCTGGAGCCGCGTGAACCCGCCGACATAGTCGCCGTCGTTGATGTAGGACGGGGAGGGGCCGACCAGGATCAGTGCGCTGAACAAACCTGGGGCCTTATTGGCCGCGATTATGCCAATCATCGAACTGACCGAGTGGCCGACAAACACCACATTCGTCAGGTTCAGGGTTTCAACGATTTCAATCACGTCGTCGGCATATCCGTCGAGCTCGGCGTGCCGGGTGGCTGAGTACGAGCCGAGATCGGAGCCACCGGCTCCCACATGGTCGAAAAGAACGACGCGAAAGCGGTCTTCAAAAGCGGGCGCAACATAACGCCACATGTTCTGGTCGCAGCCATAGCCGTGCGCGAACATCAAGGTCGTTTCGGCCCCGACCTTACCTTTTACAATGACGTTGTTGCGTTCAAGGATGTTCATGGGCCACGGCGAAAACCCTTAACAAGTCCTAACCCAAAAAGATACCTCGTCGTGGCGCGGCTCCTCAACCGGGCCTGCCGCTCAAGCCGGATCGTCTCTCAACCCGACAGGATCGTCCACCGGGCGGCTATCAAACCGACAGCTTGGCGTCGCCTTCGAGCAGGCGTTGCGTGAGTTTCGGCGCGGTGCCCGGCGCCCACATGTCCGCTCTGTGCGAGACCCGGTAGCGCAGCGGACCGCCGTCGGGCGTCGTCGCCCGCGTAATCGGCCGCACGATGCACACAAACTCGGTGTCGATGGCCTCGGGCGTGGCGGTGACGACGGCATAGCCATGGCCGGCCATGTCGACGAAGTCGACGTGGGGGGCGACGTCGGGATTGGTCAGGGCGCGCGCCTTGGCGATGTCGCCGCTGGCGGCATATTCGAGCGCCGAACGCACCCCGCGCTTGAGCGTCAGATTGATCGTCGCCTCGGGGGCTGAGCCTTCGGCCTTGCGCACGAACAGCGGGGTGAAGGCGTCCGGCTTGTGGTACTCATAGGCTTCGGCGAGGCCCGGCGCCGAGATCGAGCCGGTAATAAAGCTTAAGCCCACCGGATTATACCCCACGGGCGGCAATTGCGGGGCGGCGTAACCGGCCCAGAAGCTGTGGCGGTCGCCCGAGACGGTGACGAAGCCCGACACCTTTTGGTCGCGGACCAGGTCGTAGATTTCCGCGCGCTCGGCAAAGGCGGCGCTGAAATCGCCGCCGCCGAAGGTGCCGTAGCCCTGGCCCATCCACTTCGTCTTGGCCAGCCCGTCGGGCAGGTTCTGCGGGTCGGTGCGCATGTCCATGGTGCCGTTGGTCGCGCCCCAGATCTTCCACGTCGCTTTCGACGCGGTCAGTTGCGCCTTCAGCCACGCCTTCTGTTCGCGGCCAAGCACGGTGAAGGCCGGTTCGTCCTTCTGGAAGTTCGGGATGGTCTTGTCGCCGACGGCGATGGTGGCGGGCGGCTTGCCGCCGGCATAGTCGCGGCCGCCGTCGGTGATCTCCATCCACTCTTGCGGGATGACCGGGTATTCACCGGAATCGAGGGCGGCGGCTTCCGGCCGGTCGGTCGGGTCGGCGGCCTTGTAGCTGTGGAAATCGGTGAGGATGACCTCGACATTTTGGCCGTACCGCAGGGCGCGATAGGCGGTCATGCTGCCGACAGCGATGCGGTTATTGGGCTCGGTGCCGAAACCGTGGTCGTCGAAGGTGGTGATCGGTGCCTTGGCGACAGACGGCGGGTTGAACTGATCGAGCCCGGCGCCCGAGGCCTTTTGCACCCGTGCCGGGACGTATTCCCACCACGCCTGGTTGGCGGCGACGCGCAGCGGCTGGGCCGGTTCGACCACATCGCCGTACTTGATGAAGCTTTGCCAGCCCTGCCACGAGAACTCGTGATTGTCGCCGATACTGACGAAGGGGAAGTGGGCGCGGGCGTCCTGGATGTCGGGGTCGTCGATATGGGCACGATAGACGTGGCGATAGCCTTCGAGCGTCGTCGGCACCCAGAAATTGCTGACCTTGCGCCCGTCGGGGATGCGGCCGAGATCGTAGACGGTGCGCGCATAGCGGTGCGACACCTCGTCGGGATATTCGACCAGCTCGTAGATGAAGTCGCCCAGATGCAGCACGAAGCCGAGCTTTTGCGCGGCGGGCGCGCGTTCGTCTTCCCAGATCATGCGGCGATAGGCGTTCTGCTTGCCTTCGTTGACGCTGTTGCACGACACGAAGGCAAAGCGCACCGGGCGCGGATCGGTCGCGCGGGGGGCGGTGAGGGTGCGGCCGACGCGGCTGCCGGCGCCGGTGGCGTCGGTGAAGCGGTACCAGTATTCGGTCGCCGGAGACAGGCCGCCTATCAGGGCGCGGCAGGTCCAGTCGGCGGCCGCCAGCACCGGAACCGGCGCGGTGGCGACGACCTTGCGAAAGTCGCGATCGAGCGCGACCTCGACGGTCAGGTCGTGTTGCGCGCCCTGGTCGAACGGCCGCCGGGTCCACAGGAGGACGCTGTGATCGTCGGGATCGGCCGAGGCGACGCCCTGCGGATAAAGCGTCCGATCCTCGCGCCAGGCGATGCGCGAGGCCGCCGCGGCCTGCTTTGCCCAGATGCCGCTGACGCCGAGCGTCACCGCGCCCGCCAGGAATTGCCGCCGATCCATGTCTCGTTCCCCGCTGATCTGTATCGATCTGCATTGATCTGGGAGCTGATGATTTGGCCGGGGCGGTGACGAGTCAAGTTAACCCCCTGTAACCTTTTAAATCCAAATAACCTTGCGGGCGCATGTCCGTTTCGAGCGCCGCGGCGACATTGAACCGCTTGGGGCTGGTGTCAAAACGAAGAGGTCCGGCTCTTCGACTCGGCCTCGGCAGCGCCGCGAGTAGCCCCGAGCCGTCCGGGCGCCAGGAGGAGGGCGGCGTGAAAGGCCTTGGCCGCATCGGCGGGCCGGTTCAGGCTGAGAAACAGCTCACCCAACTGCTCACGGGCCGGTACGATCGGCCCGGGCGTGAGCGGAAGCTTTTCCAGAGCATCCTCCTCATCCGCCGCCGCGGTCAGATCAGCGACGGCCCCTTCGGCATCGCCCGTCGCCGCCGCGCGCCAGCCCTGCGCCGATTTTAGAAGCCCGTCGACCTGGGCTGTCCAGTAGGTATCGCCCGCAGCCTGGAGCGCATCGCGGCAGGATTGCAGCCCGGCGATATCGGCGTCGGCGGAGGCGGGCACGGGCGCGCGCAGCTTGCCCAGGGCCCGCGCCCACCAGACGATCGCCGCCACCTGAGGTGTCGAGCCCGGCAGAGGGGTGAGCTGGGCCGCGGTCGACCAATCGCGGGTCTCGATGGCCAGACGGACGGGCATGGCATTGCCGGCATAGCCGATCTTGAACCCGGATCCGTTCAGGCCGGGCATGGCCTTCAAATCGGCGACGACCTTGGCGGCGTCGGCGGTGCGGCCCCGCTGCAGATAGGCGTAGGTCAGGTAATCCATGGCGTGCAACGCCTCGCCGACATCGTTTTGGGCCAGGGCCGCCTTTCGCGCGGCGATGTTGGAGGCAATGGAATCGTCCCACAGGCCAAGTCGCGTGAAGATATGCGACGGCATGTGCAGGGCGTGCGGCGCCGACGGCGCGATCCTGGCATAGGCGCGTGCGGCCGGCAGGCCCCTTTGCGCCAGTTCGGCGCTGTCATAGGCGTGGATCAGGTAGTGCGGAACGCCGGGATGATCCGGCTGCCGCTTCCAGATCGGCTCCAGGATATCGGCCGCCTGCTTCTGCCGCGCGTGGGTCTTGTCGGCCGGCGCGGCCGTGGCGATAAGCGACAGGGCATAGAAGGTGGCGATCTCATCGTCCGTGGGATTGTCGTGAGCCACCGCGGCCATTGCGTCCGAATAGCGCATCGCCCGCGCCGCCGCCGGGATCTGGTCGGCCTGGGCATAGTAGGCGCCAAGCGCGGCGATCAGGGCCCGTTCGCGCGGCGTGCCCGTACCCATCGCCGCGGCCTTGTCGATCTCCGCCTGGCCGGCGGCGAGGCCGGCGCCGGCGGGGACGTCCCATAGCTGGTGATAGTGGGTCATGGCGCGCCCCCAATGCGCCATGGCGCATCCGGGGTCGCGGGCGGCGACATCGGCAAAGCCCATATCGGCCGCATCGTAGGCAAAGGAGTGCAACAATGCCACCGCGCGATCGAAGGCCGCTTTCACCGCCGGTGCGCAACTGGTCGCGAAATGGACGGCGCCGAGGTGCTCCGGCGCGGGGTGGTGCATGTCCATGTCCATGTCCTGAGCACCGGCAGGCGTCGCCAGGCACGGGGCCATCAAGGTTGGGGCCATCAAGATCGCGGCCATCAAGATCGCGGGAAGTGATCGCTTCATCGTCATGTCCTTTGGCGGTGATCCGGGTTGCCCCGGATGCGGATATGAAACCGAGTGCATTGGGCCGTCAATGAGAACATCGTTACGACCGTGCGTGTAGGGGGGGCGGGCGCCTGGTGCTTTTTCGGCAACCGTAGATCGGCGAACTGCGTTCTCTCGGCGCTTGCAAATCTCGCATAACCGCGGATATTACCAGTCTGCAACATTCGGGGAGGTGGGTATGCGTCTGTCTTTGGCTCTGATCGGGCTGGCGCTTGCCGCCGCCCTGCCTGCGGGGATCGCCCACGCCGATGCGCCGGCGGTCGATGCCCGCAAGCCCGCCGCCATGATCGTCGACGGCGCACCCGTCGTCCCCGACAGCCTTGTCGCCGCGACGCGGCCCTATATGGAAGCTCGCGCCGCCGCCTTCGTTGGCTGGAACGCCGACCATTCGATGGCGATCACCACCCGCTTCGGCAATACCTTTCAGCTTCATCGCGTCGCCGGGCCGATGATGGACCGCCGGCAGATGACCTTCGAGGCGGAGCCGGTTCAGGCGTCGGTCTCGCCGTCGGGCGAACTCACCGTCCTGGCGAAGGACAATGGCGGCGATGAGTTCTTTCAGCTCTACCGGCTGGAGGCGGGCAGGCCCATCCTGCTGACCGACGGCAAGAGCCGCAACGTCGGCCCGGTGTGGAGTGCCGACAGCCAGTGGATGGGGTACAGCTCGACGCGGCGCAACGGCGCCGACACCGACCTTTACATGATGGACCCGCGGGACCCGAAAACCGACCGCATGGTGGCCCAGGTTTCGGGCGGCGGCTGGGGATTCATGTCTTTTTCGCGCGATGGCCGGCACGCGGTCGTCGCCAACGGCATATCCGCGACCCATACCGACCTCTACGACCTCGACCTGGCGACCGGCAAGATGACGGCGATCGGCGATACGACGAAGGACATCAATTACGGTGGCGGCATATTCGCCCCCGACGGCCGCTTCTGGGTCACGTCCGACGAAGGCAGTGATTTCGTCCGGCTGGGCGTCCTCGATCTGAAGACCGGCAAGTTCACGCCTAAGTCGCCAAACCCGAAATGGGATGTCGACGGCTTTGACATCTCCGCCGACGGCAGCTTCGTCGCCTACACCATCAACGAAGCGGGCAGCACCGGCGTGAAGGTGCTGGACACCAAAACGGGGGCCTTGCGCAGCGTAACGTCGCTGCCGCCCGGAAGCGGCTGGGGTTTGAAGATCGCGCCGTGGGGCACGATCGGCTTGACCTTCGATTCCGCCAAGGCCTCCGCCGACGCCTACAGCATCGACCCGAAGACCCTGAAGGCGACGCGCTGGACGCAATCCGAAACCGGCGGGCTCGATCCGAACGTCAATGTCGATCCGGTCCTGGTGCAGATCAAGTCCTTCGACGGCGAGCTCATCTCGGGCTTCCTTTACCGCCCCGATCCGAAGAAATTCCCGGGCAAACGTCCGCTGATCATCAATATTCACGGCGGTCCCGAAGCGCAGTCCTATGCCGACTTCATGGGCCGCGACAACTACCTGCTGAACGCACTCGGGGTCGCCATCTTCCTGCCGAACGTGCGCGGCTCGACCGGCTTTGGCAAACGTTTCGTCAGCCTGGATGACGGCCCGTTCAAGCGCGAGGACAGCGTCAAGGATATCGGCGCCTTTCTCGACGCCTTCGCCAAGGATCCGACGCTGGACCCGGCGCGTATCGCCGTCACCGGTGCCTCCTACGGCGGCTATATGTGCTATGCCTCGGCCATCCGCTACGGGGGCCGCCTGAAAGGCGCCTGGTGCGACGTCGCCATTTCCAACTTCGTCACCTTCCTGGAAAATACCCAGAGCTATCGCCGCGACCTGCGCCGCGTCGAATACGGCGACGAACGCGACCCGGTGCAGCGCGCCAAGATGATCGACATCTCGCCGATCACCCATGTCGATCAGTTCAACATTCCCCTGCTGGTGGCCAGCGGCGCCAATGATCCGCGCGTGCCGCCCGAAGAGGCCGACCAGATCGTCAAGGCCATCCGTGCCAAGGGCGGAACGGCGTGGTCGCTGCTGGCCAAGGACGAAGGCCACGGCTACCAGAAGAAGGAAAATGCCGACTACGAATTCTGGGTCGGCCTGATGTTCTGGCAGCAAACCCTGCTGAAATAGCCGGAAGCGCCTTTGATCAAGCGCCTCTCGCGGGCCGTGCTTGCCCGCGGGGCGTACTCGGCCTAAGCTCGGCGCCTCGGATACAGGTGGGGGACATCTTGGGGCAGCCGAACCTTGTTCACGCGGTGATCGCCTATATCCATCAGGAACTGATGGTCGTGGGCGGCATAGGCTTTGGCGGCATGCTCTGCGGCCTTGCCGTTTGGCGGGCCGTTGAGCGGTCGTCGAAAGCCAAGGCATCGCCGCCCAAGTGGCCACCTCGACCGCCAAAGGGCGCGGTCACGAAAACGCGCATCGTCGACATCCCTTACGCGCGCACCATGCACAAAGAGATCGCCGATCTGACCGACCCGGTGGCCAGCGAAGTCTTCGCCATCGTTTCCGGAGGAAAGCTGCCCCTGACCAAGCTGAAGTTCTATGTCGATCTTCAGATCAGGGACGCCAGTGGGCGGATGGCCATGCCCGCGGAAGTCATGCGATATGACCCGTCATACGACTACGACAAGGAGGTCGAGCGGGCCTATGCCACCGGCCTGACCGGTCACGCGCTTTACGAGGAAATGCCGGGCGACGTCGCCTTTCGCATCAACGGCAAATCATGCGGCAGTTTCATGGGCGGCTGGATCGAATTCGGCTTCAAAAAGGCTTTTGAACAGGCCTATGGCGGCGAGGCGCCGGTCGAGCCCTACGGGCTGCACGCCATAATCGTGAGCGGCTGGCGCGCGGATCGCACCTGAAACGAAGGCGCCGTCATGCATTCCAGTCTGGATCAAATTCTCCATTTCGCCGTCGTCATTGTCTTTGGCGTCGTGCTTTTCATAGCAGTACTTCGGGCCTTTGCCAGCGGACGTATAAGGATACGGGGCCTGGGGCAGGTTGAGAGGCAAAAGAGCCCCATCGTCTTTCTGGGGTGTGCCGGTGCGTTGCTGATAATCGCCATGCTAATTCTGGGCGTCGCCGCGTTTTTGATATTCAGACTGCTGCCGCTGCCGCACAGCTGACATGGACGGCGAAGCGCCTGGGAATCCAAACAAGAGTTACGGTTCTGGATCGATTTCGCCACGCCTTAACCCTTAAAAACGCGTTTACCGTGGCCAACGCATGGCGGCTTTATGTGCGGTGCGGCAAAAATGGCGGCGAGCCATTCGGAGAGAGACGATGACGCTGAGCCACGAGATCGACACGGTGTTCCTCAAACTCAGGCGCAACCTCATCGACCCCGACGTCGCCGCCAAGGCGGTCGAACAGCTGATATCGGCCCACGTTCGCCGCCCGCCCGGGCAGCTGGATGCCAGTATCCGTTCGGTGATGGAGCGGATGCGCCGCAGAGCGGTCGACTATGCCGCGATCGAGGCGGAAATCGCCGCCTGGATCTGCCTGCGCTGTGAGCTTGAAGCGCCGGAGGCTGTGCTCGTTTAGCCCTGTTCGAACTGACGAGCGATGTCGCGCAGCCGCGCCGCGCGGCGGGCGGCAACGGCGCGATAGCTGTCGGCCGAGGTCGTTTGCGCCGCGCGCTCATAAAGCTCGGCCTGGAACCTGAGGCGGAAGATCTTGGTACGGCGATAATGGATCGACATTGGCATTCCCTGTCATTTTATGTGACGCGTTTTAGCAGTGGGGCGTCTTATGGCGAGCAGGGTCTCAGGAATGTGGTTAGCAAATCGTGAATGGCGGCCGGTCGCGTCTCATTTCCAATAAAGTCGCGTCTCATTTCCAATAAAACGGTATCGTATGCTGATTTAATTGCGCGCAGGCTGAAGAGGGGCACCACACAAGGACTGTTCCGATGCAACCGCCGCAAGTCGATGGGCTTTCCGTCCTGCCCGAGTTGACGGACGATGCCATACTGGTCTCGAACCTGCTGGATCAGCCGGTTCGCGGCCGGGAGAAGATTGCCAGGATCCTTGAGACGCTGGACGCGCACTTTACTGCCATCGCGGATATCGAGCGCATCAATACGGCCGGCCATCGCATCATCGAAAGCCGGGCTTTGCTGCCGTCAGGGCGTCGCGTCCGCGTTACCGTGGTCGGCACGCGCAACGATCAGGGCTGGATTTCGGAGGTTCTTCTGACGCTGGAAGACCAGGAGGCGCTGAACGACCTGGCCAAAATCGTCGAAAGCGCTGCAAAGTAGGCGATCCACAGATTACACAGATTACACAGATTGGTCTGTGCTTTACGGGGGGTATGCGCCGATCTGTGACGCGCTTTGCGCGTCATTTCAGCGCGTCAGGCCTGTCCGCTGCCGCAATAAATCCGTGTAATCTGTGGATCACCCTTGCGGACGATCGCTCAGCCGCCAACGCTTGTCATTACCAAGCCGCGTTTAGCGGTGGTGATAGTAATGGTGGCGCTTCGACTTCTTCATTTCGTGGCCGATCAGGCAGCCGGCGCCGGCGCCGACCAGGGCATGGTGACCGGCGAGGTGACCGACGACACCGCCGACGACGGCGCCGGTGACGCAACCGGCCTGAGCCTGGGTGGCCAGCACGGGGGTGGCGGCCAGCGAGGCCGCGACGGCAACTGAAACAAATGACAGCTTCATAACGCGCTCCTGAGGTAGTCGCATACACGATGCGGGACGCGCGTACGGTATCATGCCGGGCGTAAGAAAGCGGTCGGGATGGGACAGCTTAGGCACACGGGAGCGGTTAAGGCCGGGCCTCTACGACTTGGCCGACATTTGACCGGATTTGGCCGCGGAACCGGACAGCAAGCGGTCTTCCAGACGCTTGAGCGGGCCGCGCAGGTTAAGCGCCGGCTTTTCGACCAGGTGCCACGAAATGAACGCCACGGCGAAGGTCGCGGGCAGGGCCACGGCGAGGTTCCAGTACCATTGGTGACCGGCCGGGCCCAGAATCTGCGTCACCGCCTGCTGGATCGGAAAACCCAACAGGAAGATGCCGTAGGAATAGTCGCCCGACCGCGTCAGCAGGGTCTGCCGCGGCCGCATCAGGCCGAGCCACACCGTGACGTAGGCGGCGGGCAGCGGCACCAGATAGTCGGTCGCCGAATTCAACAGCAGCACGAAGGTCAGCACCCCGGCGGCGATGCCGATGCGCGGCGAATAGCGGATCTGATCGCGATAGAGGTGGAAAATCACGCCGTAAAGGAAGGTCAGGACCACGGGCAGGGCGGGCAGGCCGGCCGAGGCGCTGGCCCCCGCACCGGTCATCAGGCGCCAGGCAGCCAGGCCGAGATTGCAGGCGATGACCGTCAGCACGAAGACCTTGGGGCGGCGATGGATGCCGATCACAGCCAGCGCGGCCAGCGTAATGTAGGACATCATCTCGAACGGCAGCGTCCACAACTGGGCATTGACGGTGCGCGCCCACGGATTGTCCTCAAACAGGCCGGGCAGCAGATACTGGATGTCGCCGGTCATGTTGAGCAGGTAGCGCGGCAGCAGGCCGTCGCTGACATAAGCACCCAAGGACAGGCGCGTCAGCAGCGGGCCGAGCACGAAAGCCGCGAGAACGGTCATGAAGGCCAGCGCCGGCAGGATGCGCAGCGCCCGCAGGCCCATGAACGAAACGACCGAACGGCAGCGATCGAGGCTGCCGGCGACCAGGAAACCGCTGACGGCGAAGAACATCGGCACCAAAGCCGCGATCAGCGGGCGAAAGGGACCGCTCTCAAGATGGACGGCGAAGCGGATGCCGTAGGAGATGTCGATACTGTGGCTGCACAACACGGCCGTCGCCAGGATCAGGCGCAGATAGTCGAAGCCGGTGGCGCGCCCGGCTTGCATGACCGCACCGAAGGTCGTCGAGGAGGAAGGAGCGTGTCGCGTCAGCATCCCCATCAGCTTACGCCAAAGAGAAAAACATTTCGTAAGCCTGTGCCGTCAAGGCGTCGTCGTTTTGACGATGTGCGGCGTGACGACGATGTAGAGGTCGCGCTTGGCCTGGCTGGTGTGCTCGACCGAGGCGAGGGCGCCCAGCAGCGGCACGTCGCCCAGCAGGGGGATCTTGCTCTTGTTGACGATGGAGCTCTCCTGGGTCAGGCCGCCGATGACGAAGGCTTCGCCATCGCGCACCGTGGCAGAGGTCGAGGCCTCGCGCTGGCTGATGGTCGGATAGCCCTGCGAATAACCGGTGACGCTGGAGACGACGGCGAAGATCTGCGACGTCACAAAGCCGTCCTGGTTGACGCGTGGCGCGATCTGCAGGGTAACGCCGACATTGACGTACTGCACCTGCTGCTGCACCGCGTTGACGCCCGACAGCGCGATCGAGGTCAGGATCGGCAGGGCATCGCCGGTGATGATCTTGGCGCTGTCACCGCTTTGCGCGGCGATGCGCGGCTTGGAGACGATGCGGCCGTCCCCCTTGGCGATTTCGGCATAAAGGGCGGCCTGAAGGCTGGCGGTCGTGCCGCCCTTGCCGGGCGTGTCGGAGAGGCCCGGAAAGCCCCGCGCATAGACGAAATTGCCGGTGGCGATCTGGTCGCTGCCATTATTCAGGTCGAAGCCGAGATTGCGGGCGCCGGTTTCGGTCAGCTCGACGAATTCGGTCTCGAAAACCACGCTGGCCACCGGTTTGTCGAGCGCCGTAATCTGCGCCTTGATGGCATCGATCGTCGCCTGCGGCCCGCGCAGGACGATGGCGTTGAGGCGGCGGTCGATGCCGATGGTGGCATCAACGACGCGGCCGAGCGGTTCATTGCCGCCGCCCATGGCGCCTGACTGCGGCGCCAGGGGCGAGGTCGGCATGCCCGACGCGCCGCTATAGCTGAACTGCAGCCCCGACGAGCCGAAATTGGGCTCTTGGGGCGCGAAATTGTCGTTGGGTTTGACGTCCTGGCTGCCGGTCAGCAAGCCCACGATCTCGCTGACATCGGCATATTTGAGCGGCACGATCTCGAACGCGTCGCCCGGCCCGGCGATCAGGCCCGGCACGGGGGCGGAAGGCGTGCTGTGCGGTGCGTCGAGCGGCGCCACGACCTGCGGCCATCCGGGTCCGGTCCCGGCCCAGGCGGCACCGGCGAACAGCAGGGCGGAGCTGCACGCCATAAAGACGTTGCGGCTCCGCCGTGCCGGCCCGGAGAAGAGAACGGCCCCGACGCACGGAGCAATCGGGGCCGTATCCATGCCCATCAGTACGCCGTCACGCGTTGCGCGACGACGCGACCCGCGACGTGCTGCGCGGGGATAAGCGCATTCGTCTTGAAGTCGTAGGCATCGATGGTGAAGGTGCCGCTATAGCTGTTGCCCGAGCGGTCGAGGACGACGTCTTCCTTGATATTGACGGTCATCGCCGGATTGATGTGGATGGCCGGATCACCCGACGGCGTCTGGGTTTGCGGCACATAGGCGAAGGCGAAGTGGTTGAGGTGGTAGCCCGCGCCGGCCTTTTGCCACACGCCCAGGCAATAGTTCTGACCCGCCGGATTGAGCGTGCCGCTGTTCATGAATTCGGTGCCGTCGGCGTGCCATTGGGCCAGGGCGAAATCGATCGCATTGCCGCCGACCAGGAACTGCACGCGCCACATGCCGACGATCGAGTGATCTTCGATGTCGAAGCCGGCCTTGACCAGCCGGGCGTCGCTGTCGCCGTTCCATGCGGTGGGCGTCACCGCGCTATGGGCGCCGTCGTCCTGATAAGAGGCGGGCGCGATGCCTGTGGTATCGCCGCAACCGGCCCAGCAAGCCGATGCCGTCAGGGCGATCGCGCCGACGGCGGCGACACCGGCCAGCGACAGTTTCAGAAGTGATTTCATGATGTTTTCCCTTGTGAAGCCGGCGCTTTGACCCGGGCCCCAGGAGGCGGCCCGTCTGTCCGGTGCGACGCTGACTATGCGCCCGGGGCCGCGTCCGGCGCGTCGAGCAAAACCTGAGGAAACCGTGATATTTTGGTGATCTTTGGCCGAATTTGCGCTACCTATGGGCGCGACGGCGGCCGGACGGGGAGGGCACCATGAATATTGCGACCAGCCCGCCCGCGCGATCCGCGGCCATCGATCTGGCCACCGCCCAACCCATCGTCCTTGGCCCGCTTCACGTCGATCCGCCGGCGCGGCGGATTTCCGCCGGTACGCGCGGCCAGAAGATCGAGCCCCGGGCGATGCGCGTGCTGGTGGCGCTCGGCGAGGTCCCCGGCCGCGTGCTCTCGCGCGATCAACTGCTGGAGCAGTGTTGGGACGGGCAGATCGTCACCGACAATGCCGTCACCCGCGTCATTTCCATCCTGCGCCACGGCTTTGCCGAACTGGTCGGCGACGCCGTGAAGATCGAGACCATCGCCAAGGTCGGCTTTCGCCTGGTGTGCAAGGGCGCGGTGACGGCGGCTCCGGAGATCGTGACGGCTGAGGAGATTACACCCCTGCTGGCCGTGCTGCCGTTCGACAATCTGTCGTCGGACGCCGACATGCAGTTCTTTTCGGACGGCGTCACCGAGGAGATCGTTCAGCGCCTGGCGCGCGGGGCGCAACTGTCCCTGATCGGGCGCACGTCCAGCTTTCAGTTTCGCGGCGCGCGCAAGAGCGAGGCGCCCCATGTCCTGGGCTGCAGCCACATCGTCGACGGCTCGGTGCGCCGCGTCGGCGATCGCGTGCGTATTGCCGCGCAACTGATGGCCACGAAGGACAATCTCCTGCTGTGGTCTGACAGTTTCGACCGCACCCTGGACAACATCTTCGAGGTCCAGGACGAAATCGCCGAAAAGATCGCCCGCGTGCTCAATCGCACCTTTTCGCGCAGCCCGGTCACCGGCATCGATCCGGGCGTCCACGACCTTTACTTGCGCGCCCGCATCCAGAGCTTTTCGCCGCGCGGCTGGCGCAACTCGATCGCGCTGCTGGAAGAGGTGACGCGCCTGGCGCCGGGCTTCGCCCCGGCCTGGGGCTGGCTGGCCCATGCGTGCGAGCTTCTGCAATGGTCGTCGGCGCCCGAGGAGGCGCGGTTGCTGGCGGCGACGGCGCAGGAGGCGCTCGACAAGGCCCTGGCCATCGATCCGCACGACCGCACGGCTTTGTTCGTCGACAATTGCCTGCATGGGCTGTTTTCGGGCAATTTTGCCCGCTCCGAAGCCACCATCGCCCGCATGGGCAGCGGCGGCGAAGAGGCCGATCTGTGGATGGCGCGGGCGCATCTGGCCTCGCGCCTCGGCTTTTTCCGCGAGGCCAAGGACCATGCCCGGCGCTTTTACGAGCTCGATCCGCTCAATGACGAGGCGACCGTCTGGCTGGGCGCCTGTCATCTGCGCGCCGGCGAAACCGCCGAGGCCCGGGCCGCGTTCGAACGCCGCCTGGCAGTGTCGGAAGATTGCGACATCACCAATCTCGTCCTGGCCTGCGCCTTCGACCGTGACTGGGCGCGCATCGACGCATTGATCGTGTCGCGCAACTTCACGCGCCTGCCGGCGGCCGAGCGCGATCCGATCACCGCCTTCGCCGCCGCCTGCCGCGACCCGGAACAGGTGTCTGAATTGCGTCAGGCGGTCGAGACCGAAATCCGTCAGACCGGTGCCACCGACATTCGCTCGCTGAGCTTCCTGGCCTATTTCGGCCTGGTCGATGAGGTGTTCGCATTCGCTGACGCCTGCGCCTTTAGGCCCGTCGGCGACGGCCACGAAAACAAGGGCATCCGCGCCTATCTGGCGTGGAACTTCCTGGCCTTCTGGGCGCAGCCCCTGCACCGCGATCCGCGCTTTCCCGCCCTGTGCGCGCGTTTGGGCCTGGCCGGTTTCTGGGCAAGCCGCGGCAAATGGCCCGACCTGGCCGACACCGTGCCCTACGATCTGCGCGCCGCGTGCATGGCGCTGGCGTAGAGCCGGCGCGTCTCCCAAAATAAGCGCTTGCGCCGGACCTTGGGTCCGGCCCTAAACGGGGTCGGGTTCACAGGAGACGCCTGACTATGTCCCAGGATGCGCGCTGGTTTGGGCCCGCCGAGATTGCCAGCCGGTTGGGCGTGACCGCCAAGGCTCTACGCGTTTACGAGCGCGAAGGCCTGGTCACGCCCCATCGCACGCAGGCCGGCTGGCGGGTCTATGGTCCCGCCGAGATCGAGCGGCTGCACCTGGTGCTGGCCCTGCGCGACCTCGGCCTGCCGTTGAAGAAGATCGGCGCGCTGGTTCGCGACAGGCAGACCGACCTGCTGACGGTTTTGACCGCCCAGCAGGAAGCACTGGAAGCGCAGCGGCGAAAGCTCACCCGGGGCATTACGCTCCTGTCGGCGGCGCGGGCAAGGCTGGCCGACGGGCAGGCGCTCTCTTTGGACGATCTCATCCATCTGACCAAGGAGACCCTGATGCAAAACCCCATGAGAGACCTGGAAACCCGGTTTGAAGCCGCCCTTGAAGACCGTTTGCCCGGTCAGGCGCAAGACGCCCTGGCCGGCCTGAAACAACAGATCGCCGCCACCGGCAAAACGAAAGAGGAAATCTCCGCTGTCGTAAAAGGGCTGATGGCAGAGGCGCGCACCTTCATGGCGCAGGGCGATGAAAGGTCGGACGCCGTCAAGGACCTGGTCGTGCGCTGGCGGGCCTTCGCCGCGGAATTCAAAAGGCCCGAGGCCCCCGTCAAAGCGGCGATGTTCGACGCCTTTCGCACCGCCGTGAACGACCCGAAGCTAAAGGCCGACTTGCCGTTTGACCCGGCCGCGCTCGAATTCGTCGCCCGGGTCGCCAAGGGGATGAAGGCGAGGGGAGAGTTGAGCTAGGGGCGGGCATAGCCACGACGCACGGCGGTTATCGGCAAAAAATCGGCGGGCGGACCGGAAGCGCTTTCCCAAACGCATAAAACACCGCTATTTTGGCAAAAAACAGGGGGCGCTTATGGGCGGACGGAAGACTGAAATCACACTGGCTATAGCGCTTGCGGCCTGGCTCGCGGCGGGGGCTGGGTACGCCCAGGACACGGCCGACCGGACGAACCGCGTCAGCCGCGCTGATATCGACGCCCAGGTTGTCGCCATGTTCGCGGCGATGAAGCCCGGGCAAACCTTTCTGTGGCAACCGGTGCTCAAGGACGGCCCGCGCACCGCCGCGCTGGAAATCTGGAAAGCGCCCGGCCGCCCGGCGATCCATCTGGCCGATGCCGAATATTTCACGGTGATTCAGGGGAGCGGGACGCTGATCAGCGGCGGGCATCTGAAAAATTCGCACCTGACCAGTCCAGGCCAGATGGACGGCGACGATATCGACGGCGGCACGACGCGGCCGCTGGCGCCGGGCGACGTCGTGCTCATTCCGGCGGGTACGCCGCATGGCTTCGGTGTCGGCGGGCAGCCACTCGTCCTGCTCGGCATAAAGATCCCGAGCCCGCCGGCGTCCTGAGGGGGCTGTAAAAGCAAGAAAACCCACCACCCGAAGCGATTTTACTTAAATGACCGCTTATGAGTGCTTTCACCGGAATATCCTTGTGGAGCCCGCCGGGGCGTTGCGGTGGTGATCGGCCCGGCGGCGCAAGTCACACCCTATTTAGGCAATAGATGCCCCGGCGCGGGTCGCGATAGGGTGCGGGCCTATACACATCCGGGGAAATCGCATGCGTAGCTCACTCGTCACCGCGCTCACCAGTCTTGCCTTGCTGTTCACGGTCGAAGCGCAGGCAGCGCAGCCGCGCATCGACCTGACCGGCGATGGTGCGCCGCGTCCGTTTGAGCTCAATGCCTCAGATCCGGTCAGCCTGCCGTTCGCCGCCGCCACGCCGGGCCCCGTCCATATCGATATCGTCAGTAAAGGGGCGGTCACCGTCACCCTGGTGCGCGGTAATGGCAAGCGCGTGACGCAATCGGGCGCCGGCGCCTTCAGCCTTGACGATCAGGTCACGGCCGAGGACGTCGCCCAGGGCCAGATCTGGGATATCAGCGTGCGTGCGGCCAAGGGCTCGGGCTCGGTCAGCGGCACCGTCGCGGTCCACCATCCGGCCGGTGACGGCAACAGCGTCAATGCGCAATTGCAGAAATTCAGCCAGCGCCCCAAGCCGGCGAAACCGCAGATCTCCGTCCCTGCAGGCAACGTCGCCCAGCTTCTGGCCGCACAAAAGGTGCAACTGGCGCAGGATACGGCCGCGCGCCACCTGGCCGAAATCAAGCGCACGCAGAACGACCTGCCGCCCGACGTCGTGTCGCTTCTGACCGCGCGCGCCAACCTGCTGGGCCAGGGGCGCACTGTCGACGAGATCAATGCTCAGGCGCCCATCCGCGTCAGCAGCATCACCGCCAGCAACCTGAAAAACACCGTGGCCACGACGCGCGTGACGCCGAACGTGCCAGGGCTGAGCAATGCCACCGCTTCGCCCGCGCCCTCGGCACCGCCGGTCAATACCCCGGCGCCGGCGCCGGACATGCGCACGCTCAGCGTCAGCCAGGGCGATCCGGGAACCAGCGTCATCATTCGCGGTCAGAACTTCGGCGCCCTTTGCACCTGTGGCGGCAGCACTGTCAGCTATGCCAGCGTGCACTTCACCCTGCCCAACGGCAGGGAAGACACCGGCGGGATACTCAGCTGGACCGACAACACCATCGTCGTCGAGGTGCCCTCCGAAGCGGGCATCAATCAATATGCCGGGCAGATCTACGTCAAGACGCTCGACGGCCAGACCTCGGCGCCGGCGCCTTTTACCTACCTGCCGCGCCTCGATGTCGCCGTGCTTGAGATGCCGGCAATCACCCAGAACGGCCCCGACCACTATGCCTTTGCCGACTCGACCCTGTCCGACGATCTGCCGGTGGCGTTTCTCGACGCGCCGACCTATGGCTATCCCAATGCCGACGTCGCCCGCTGGTCCGGCTTCTTCGGCAATGCCGCCAACGATACGTTTTATAATACGCGCCAGTTGCAGAACGGCTGGAAGGTCAAATCCTGTGACCTGGGCCTGAGCAGTGGCTGGACGGGCGTTCAGACCTCCGATCCGAACAGCGCCAATGCCAATATCACCGAATGCCGCGTCGGTACCTCATCGCCCTTCGTCAAGATGCACTGGTGGATGGACGGCGGCTATTATGTCGATGATCAGTTCCTGGCCTATGGCTTTACGGTGACCATTACCGGGCCGGTCGGACTGCCGTACTGACGTGCGCGCGGATGGCCTCAGTTCGGCAGCCCCGCCCGATAGGCGATGGCGGCGCCGAGGACCGCGACGTCGATATCCTTCAAGGCCTTGAACTTGATGCAGTAGCCAGTGACGCTGGCCTTGCCGATGGTGCCGCCATAGGTCGTGGGCAGATACGTCCGGTCGTCGAGGCCCATGATGTAGACGGTTATGCCGCTGGTATTGGCGCTGAAGCCCATGCGGTAGAAGTCGCGGGTCGTGCCGTCGGCATAGGTCAGGACCTGATGGCCATAGCCGACATTGGGATTGGAAACGATCTTGCCGTTCTCGTCCTTGCCGTCGAGAAACCACAGCTGGCAGCCGGGCATGAGGTCGAGGATCAAGCGGTGCAAGGCCTGCATGTCGACGCGCTTCGCCTCGGGCTGGGCGGCGATATAGGCGTCGATCAAGGCGGCGATGCTTGCGGACTCTGGATCTGACATCGGCTTTCCTTCTGCGTTTGCAACAGCGTCAGTATATTAAGCCAGGCCTATCGCCGCCTGAAATACTGAAACACGCCAGCCTGCCAAGCGCCTGTCACGCCGATTGCCGCCGCGCACAGCACCAGGCCAAACATCAGCGCGCAGTCACCGGCCGAGATATAGACGACCCCGTGATTCAGCCCCATCGAGATCGTATAGCCGCGCGCCATGTCGGGCGCCGCCGGCCGGTGGGGCAGCACAAGGGCCAACTCATAGGCGAAGGCGGCAATGAACGGGATCATCGCCAGCGCGTACGGCCGTACCTTCTTCAGTTGATCCTGAGACAGATTTTGCATGATGTTCCCCTACGCCTTCGCCGAAATCGCGCTCAGTTCTTCGAGGTCGAGGTCGCGCTCCAGTTCGTGCAGCGTGTCCTCGTCGATGTCGCCGGCGCGGTGCAGGCGGATCAGTTCGCCACGGCCGGCGGCGACGGCCTTGAGCACCAGGTCGAAATGGGCGTGCAGCATCGGCTTCATCTCGTCTTCCTGGGCGATATAGTCGTAGATCATCGTCGCCTTGCGCTGATAGCGCTCGAACAGGCGCGGATGGATCAGGGTGCCGTCGGTGTCGTAGGCCTCCTTTTCGATGACCTTGAACTGCTCCTGGGCCATGGCGGCCTCGGCCTCGGTCATGGTCAGGCGCGGCTTTTCGGCCTCGCTTTCGGACAGCTTCGCCCAGGCGATGACGCGGCCCAAGGTCATGCCCTGGACGAGCACGGTGCCCAGGATGACCGCGAACGCCGTCATCAGGATGAAGTCGCGGCCCGGAAAGGTTTCAGGGACGCTGAGCGCCACGGCCAGCGTCACCACGCCGCGCATCCCGGCCCAGCTCAGCACCGTGTCGCAACGCCAGCCGATGGGCGAGGTGCGCTCAAAGCCCAGGCGGCTGAGGACGGCGGATAACGCATCTGTGGCGAACACCCAGACGAAGCGCGCCGCCGTCATCGCCAGGACGATCAGCCCGATCGGCGCCGCCATCTGCTGCCACACGACACCAAAGCCGCCGACGCGTTCGACGACGCCGCGCAACGATGAGCCGATCAGCATGAAGACCATGGCCTCCATCAGGAAAACCATCACGCCCCAGAACGAGCCGCCCCTCATGCGCACCGCGGCGCTGAACACGGTGTGCTGTTTCCAGCCGCAGATCAGGCCTGTGGTGACCACGGCGATGACGCCCGAGACGTGGACCATTTCGCCGAGCAGATACGATGCCCACGGCGCCAGGAGCGACGCGGCGATCATCAGATACTCGTCGCCTAGCCGCTTGACCGCTATGACCCAGATGACGCCGATGACGAGGCCGACCGCCACGCCGCCGATGGCCAGCAGAAGAAAGGTGCCGGCGGCGTCCGTGGCGCTGAACGTGCCGGTGACGCCAGCGGCGATGGCAAAGCGGAACAGGACGAGGCCGGCGGCATCGTTGAGCAGGCTTTCACCTTCAAGCAGGATCGACAGGCGGCGCGGCAGCTTGACGCTTTGCAGCACGGCGCGCGCCGAGATGGCGTCGGGCGGCGAGACGATGGCGCCCAACGCAGCGCACGCCGCCCAGGGCAGGGTGGGCAGCAGCATATGGGCGACGACGGCAACCGCAATCGTGGTGAAGACGACGGCGCCTATGGCCAATGACGCCACGCCGATCCTGTGACGCCTAAGTTGGGCGAAGGAGATGAACCAGGCGCCGTCCATCAGCAGCGGCGGCAGGAACACCACCAGGACCAGGCCGGGATCGAGCGTAATCACCGGCAGGCCCGGGATGAAGGCGAGCAGGGCGCCGCCGGCGATCAGCGCCGCGGCGGGGGGCAGGCCAAGCGTCTTCGCCGCCAGATGCAGGGCGATCACCGCGACCAGCGTGGCGATCATCAGTTCGAACATTTGCATGGGCGGCAAGGGACGGCTCCTTCGGCGTGGTTACGAAGGGTAGTGCGGGCAGGCGAGGTGTCAAGGGAAGGGGAGGAGAGCTGGGCTATCACCTGTGTGTTTGCAAACATAAGGAAGGCCCCCACCACCAAACTCGCATTCGCTCGTTCGGTCCCCCGCCCCGCGTAGCGGGGCGGTACAAGATTTTTAAGCCATGCCTCTCGTTCTTGCGCCTCTCCAGATGACATGATCTGGAAAGATATTCTTCCCTTCTTGCACCTCCCCACTTGTGGGGAGGGGGACCGAACGAGCGGTAGCGAGTTTGGTGGTGGGGGCCTTCCGAAGGTTCAACCACGCCGACGGCAGGCCTGTGTCCCAAAAGCCACGCTGTGTGACATCCTAACTCAACCATATTGCCAGTCGTTGCGAAATTAACTATACGCCCCGCCATGCCGCGAACCCGCGGCCATTGGAGACATGCATTGCTAGGATCGATCAACAGCCGGAGCTTTGAGCTCGCCGCGATCCTGCCTTTCGTCTAGCGCCTTTCGGCGTCGTGGCGAGGCGGGACAGGCCGCGCCACATCCTTCGGTTACCAAAACTTTCAACCGACCATAGCGGGATCGCGCCGTCGCGCGCTCGCCTAAAAACCCAAGACAAGACAATGAACGAACATTCGATTGTCCGGAGCCTGCTGCTCCGGATCGGGCGCGACATCGCGCCGGATGCCCTGACTTGGCCGCGCGCCATGACCAGCATCACCAACCAGGCTCCGTGGCTGCTCGGCGCGCCGTTCCAGGCGAGCAAGGGCAAAGCCGAAGGCAAGCCCGAGTGGGGGCAATTTCTCGAGGCGCTGGAAGCGGCGCCCGAACGCGACGAGGTGCGTCCGGGCGTGCTTGATCTGGCCGATGAGATGGGCCGACTGCTGTCGTTCGACGCCTTCAACGCGCGTCTGCTGACCCTGATGATCGCTTGCGCGCGCCTGCCGCGCCTGTCGGTCCTGCTCGACAACCTGGAAGACCATATTCGCGACCTGCCGGCCGTTCTCGGCGAGCTGGCCGGTGCCGACGCGCTCGACGCCGGCCGCCGCGTGCGAGCCAGCGAGGTGATGAAGCTCGGCCTGATCAGCTTCGGCATCAAGGGCCGTAACGACGACGCGGTCGAGATCCGCTGGACGCTCGGCCGCATCCTCGACCGCGAACCGGCGCCCGAGGCGCTGGCCGAGGCCCTCTCCGGCAAGCGTCAGGCGGCGGACCTTGAGCTCGCCGATTTCGCCCACGTTGGCGACACCGGCTTCCTGGTGCGCCTGCTGCAGGGCGCCGTGAAGCAGCGCGCCCATGGCGTCAACATCCTGATCCACGGCCCACCCGGCACCGGCAAGACCGAGCTTGGGCGGACGCTCGCCGCCGCGGCGGGCTGCGCGCTGCACGGTATCGGTGAGGCTGACGAGGACGGCGAAGAACCGTCGCGGCAGGACCGCGTCCTGGCGCTGCTGCTGGCCCAGCGTGTGCTCGGCGACCGCAGCGGCGCCGTGCTGCTGTTCGACGAGATGGAGGACCTGATCGGCGGGGCGCATCGCACCGGCGGCGACTGGTTCGACAAGCGCGAAGGCAGCAAGGTCTTCGTCAACCGGCTGCTGGAAACCAATGCCGCGCCGGTCATCTGGATCACCAACGCCGTCGGCAATATCGACGACGCCATCCTGCGCCGGATGAGCTTCATCCTGAAGCTCGACTTTGCCCCGCGCCGGGCGGCGCATCGTATGCTGGACCGCATCGCCGCCGACGAAGGCGCCGAGCTTGGCGAGGCCATCGAAACCCTGGTCGACCGCGCCCCGCAAACCGCCAGCGTGCTGCGCGTCGCCGTGCGCGCGGCAAGGCTCGCCGGTGAGGACGATTGCGGCGCCGGGGCAGCGACATCGCTGGTGCGGGCGCTGCGTGGCGGCGAGCTGCCGCTCGATGGGCCGGGACCGGTCGACCTCTCGCTTTACGAGGCCGACCGCTCGATCGCCGACCTGTTCGACGGCATCCGCAATGCCGGTGCGCTCGACGTGTCGCTGCTGCTGACGGGCCCGCCGGGAACGGGCAAGACGGCACTGGCGCATCACCTGGCGCGGGGGCTCGACCGGCCTTTGCTGGTACGTCGAGCGTCGGATCTGCTGTCGAAATGGGTCGGCGACACCGAAAAGCAGATCGCGCGCGCCTTTGCCGAGGCGCGGCGCCAGGAGGCGGTGCTGCTGTTCGACGAAGCGGATTCGCTTCTGTTCGACCGCACCCGGGCGCGTACGACGTGGGAAGTCGGTCAGGTCAACGAGATGCTGACCTGGCTCGACCGCCACCCGCTGCCGGTCATCGCCGCGACCAACCATCCGGGCGCGCTCGATCCGGCGACGCTGCGGCGCTTCGTCTTCAAGCTGGAGCTTAAACCGCTGGGGCCGGAGCGGCTGAAGCGGGCGTTCGAGCGCTTCTTCGGGCAGGCGGCGCCGGCCGAACTGATGAGCTTGCGTAACCTGACGCCGGGTGACTTCGCGGTGGTCAAGCGCCAGCTGCGTCACGCGCCGGCGGCGGATGGGCGGGCGATCGTCGAGCGGCTGCGCGACGAAAGCCGGGTCAAACCGGACACGGGGGTCAGGATCGGTTTCTGATCCCCGGTTCGGCGGTTTAAGGAAGGTGGGCCACAGATGGCACAGATAAGCACAGATGATTAGGTCATCACCGGCGGAGGTTTGATTGGCGACGCGCTTTGCGCGTCATTTCATCAGGCCAGTAACCGTCGATCGGTTGAATCCATCTGTGCTTATCTGTGCCATCTGTGGCCCCACTTCTTTCGAACCGCGAGATAGCTTGGGGTGAACGGATCAACCCTGAGGTGGCGACTGGTTCTTCAACTGGGTCGGGCCGCCGCCGGTCATGATGCAGCGCTTGTCGCCCGATGTGTCCGTATAGCAGCGGCCGTAACCGCCCGCGGTCGCCGGATATTCCAGGCAGTTGTGTGTCTTGGCGAAATCGTTCGGCTCTTCACTCAACGCCGTGCATTGGTAGAGCGTATAGCTGCCGTGCAGGTCATAGACGGGCTGGCGCGCGTCGATCGCCGGGGCCGATGAATCCTGGGCGTAGTTGAACGGCCGCGCCGCACCGACCTGCACGGTGGCATTGGTGGTGAGATACAGGATATCGCCCATCACCCCTTCGGAATCGCACGCCAGCAGAGCCTTGGCCGTGGCCGCGGTGATCGCCACCTTGCGATTGGTGCAGGTCGCCGGATTACGCGTGCCATATTGCGCACCGATGCCGGTACCCTTGGGCAGACGGGCCATGGCGGCCTTGGTCGCCGCATCGGAGCCTGCCGCTGCCGTGCCCGCCGGGCAGCCGCGGATGTTTTTCGGATCGCCCGAGGCCGGGACGACGATGGCGCCCCAGTTGACCTGATAGGCGCCGGCGACTTCGGGCTTGGCGATGGTGCCGGTTTCCCAGCCGCCGCCATAGGAGAACTGGACGCAGTCGCCGACCTTGAAGCCGCCTTCGGCCATCGGTGTGGGCGCGGGCGTGTTGATGTGCGGGGTGGCCGGGGTCACGGTGTGTGTCGGCGTGGCCGCGGGCGTGGGCGCAGGTGTCGGCGCCGTGGCGGGCGTTGAGCATTTCTGGATATCGCGAGAGTTCGCCCCTACCGGAATCGTCGTACCGTTCCAGTTGACCTGATAACCGCCGCCATATTCGGCCTGGGCGACCGTGCCCTTTTGTGGACCGTTCCAGTTGCTGAACTGCACGCAATCGCCGACCTTCAGGCCGTGGACGGGCACAATCCCTTGCGCCGCCGCTACCGGCGGAAACGCCGTCAGGACAAGGCCAAACAGCAGGCAGAACAGGCTCAAAAGCCGATTGGACAGCGACATGGTATTTCCCCGGATGCGAAGACCGCCGGGTCGCTCACCTAAGCGCCGGACATTTCTTGAGTCTTCGAACGTAGCTTAGACGGACGTAACTGTCATGCTGTTATCTGAACGTTCATGTTCTGCGCCGGCTTTTACGTCGCCGCGTAGATCAGGCGCACGGTCTCAGTGTCGGGCGTGTCGCTGGAGACAAAGCGCAGGGGCGGGCAAGGACCGTGGAAAAACGGCTTGCCGGCGCCCAGGACGTAGGGGCGCAGCACCATGTGGTATTCGTCGATCAGATTGAGTTCGGTCATCAACCCGGCGATCTGCGGCCCGGAGACGGTGATGATGCCGTCGAACTGAGTCTTGATCGCCCGGGCCTGCGCTTCGATGTCACCTTTGATCAGGGTGGCGTTGGGGCCAACTTCGGTCAGAGTGGAGGAGATGACCCATTTCGGCAGCTTGCGCCAGGCGGCGGCGAAGGCGTGCATAGGCTCGGTCCAGTTGGGCTGGTCGGTGTCCCAATAGCGCATGGTGTCGTACATGCGCTGGCCGTAGATGGTGGCAGCGTGGGTGTTGACCTCGTCGATCCAGAACTGGAACAGCTCAGGGCTGGGCGGCGGCATGACCAGCGTGCCGGCGACGTCGTCGACATAGCCGTCGAGCGAGAGGTTCATGCTGAGGACTAGCTTGCCCATGGTGTGCGCTCCGGTGTGCGGGATGGCAGACTAGGCGCGGCCGCTGGGGATGTCACGGCACTTGTATCGGGGTTTGGCTCGGCGCCCCCGGGGCCTGAGGCCCCAAGCCTTCCTGATTTCCGTCTCGTCCATCCGCCCCTAAAGGGCGGTGGTCGAGAAGGAATTGAGAAAAGATGTGGGGTCGCGGACCCCACGCCCCAATACAGGGCGGTGTCAACCGCCACCCGGTGCGGCGCCGAGCTTGTAATCCAGCCCAACATAGAAAATCGAACCCCGGCCCTTGAAGACCGTATTGTCCCGGTACTGCGGCGCTGAGATCACCTGATGGTAGCGCATCGAGTTCGAGGCATTGATATCGGTCATCACCAGCTTCAGCTTGGGCGAAATCTTGTGCGTATAGGTCAGGTTGATGAAGGGCTGGCTGTCGCTATAGCCCTCGGCCATCAGGTCGCGGCCATTGGCCTGAACCTGGACCTGAAGGCTGTCGGCCTTGGTCGGGTTGAACGTCGCCGTCACCTTGTTCTGCGCCGAGGTGACGCTCTGGCGCGTGTCGACGCCCGACACCGGCGCCGTCTGCATCTTGTGAAAGACGTTGCTGCTGAAGCTCAGATCGATCTTGGGGATGACGTGCAGGTCGAGCGACATGTCGAGCCCGCTAATCGAGCCGGTGCCGGCATTTTCCACCGTCGAAATCAGCACCGTATCGCCCGGGTGAGCATAATAGGCATAGTCGACGATGGTGTTGCGCGTCTGGCGCAGATAGGCCGTGCCGCTGAAGCTGACCGGGTGGGTGGTGTAGTCATAGCCGGCCTCGAACGACTCGGTTTCAGCCGGCTTCAGATACGGATTGCCGGTATAGACGTCCTGGGCGTCCAGCACCTGCTGCAGCCCGAACAACTGGTCGGAATTGGGCCGGTCGATGCGGTGGCTGTAGCTGAACTTCAGCTTGCTCTGCGGCGTCAGCTCGCGGCTGAGGTAGAAACTCGGGCTCCACTGCACGTTCGACGTGGTGATAAGGGGCGCCGTGCGGCCATAGCGTATCCGCGTCAGCATGTTTTCGACGCGCAATCCGCCCTCGGCCAGCCATTTGCCGAGCGGATGCTGATAATCGACGTAGCCGGCGCTGAGCGTCTGGTCGATCAGGTACTGGCTGTTGCCCGTCGTGCGCGGCGTCTGTGCCCCTGTCGCCACGTTGATATCACTGTCCAGACTATAGGTCGTGGTCCGCGCCACCTCGGTGTCGAAGCCGGTCTTGAACTGGATATCGGTGCCGAGCGGCAGGACGTAGTCGCCGGACAGGGCATCGGTCAGCTGGCGCTGGGTCAGCAGCTCGCGATAGGCGGTTTCGGGGATGGCGGGGATAGCGGAGGTCTCATAATAACGAGCGTCCTGCAGGAAGTCGTCTTCCTCGTGGCGGCCCTGGACCGTCAGGGTCTCGCCGTCGCGGCCGCCCTTGTGCTTCCACGTGCCGGTCAGAGAACTGCTATTATAATGGTTTGGCCCGCCGGAGGTGGTGTCCGTATCGCTGAGCGTGGCGACACTGATCGGGTCGACGAAGACGATGTGGTCGTCGCTCAAACGGGCGCGCGGCCGCACCGAGACATTGCTGGCCAGGCTCAGCGTGTCGTTGTCCCCGGCGGCGTAGCTGGCGCCGAGGTCGAGCGAGGTCGGATTGTTGTGATTGCGGCCCATCAAGGCCTCGACCATGTGGGTGGCGACCGAGCCGTCGGGATTGCGGCTGATGCGGTCGACATGGCCGCTGTTCTCGCGGCGGTCCTGACGCAGGCTGAGCGCGCCGGTAAAGGTCCACGGGCCGACCCCGACCGAGCCCGACAGCGTGCCGTTATAGCGCGCGGAATCGCCGATATTGACGATCAGATCGCCCGTCGGCGCCTGATTATTGGTGTGCTTGGTGACGATGTTGATCACGGTCGGGGCATTGCTGCGGAATTCCGGGCCCGGATTGGTGATGACCTCGATGCGCGCCACGGTATTGGCCGGCATGGCCTGCAGCGCCTGGGCGAGGTTGGCGCCTTTCAGCGCCGGCGACGGCTTGCCGTCGACCACGACCTGGACCGAACCGCCGCGCACGCTGACATTGCCGCTTGAATCGACATTGACCGAGGGCAGGGTGCCCAACACGTCCGAGACGCTGCCGGTCGTCGCCTGGGCATTGTCCTTCAGGTCATAGACGGTGCGGTCGATCTTGTGCACGACGGTCGGCGCCTTGGCGGTGACGACGACGGTGGTCGTGGGCGCCGAAGCCGCCGCCGCCGAAACTGCCGCTGGATGCGCCGCGTCGGAGGCCGTGGGGGCAGCCGATTGCGCCACAGTCGACTGAGCCAACGCCGGACCTGCCGCCATGGCCACCAAACCCATACCTGTGCCGATAATCCGCCGCATGTCTTTTCCCACTCTTGTGCAACGCGAAAAAGACGGCGGATTCCGGCCGAAATGTGACCGCGAGGCCTAGGCGCGGATTAAGTTTATGTCATGAAATTTTGGTTATATTTCAAAGGGGCGGTCAATAGGTTTGAACTATCGCCGTCGATAAGAAAGCATTTGCAGTCGCTTTAGGTGCTTTCAGAGAGCGGGACTAAAATTCCGGATTTTCAGGTTCATGTTGAAAAGTGACCCGGAAGTCTGTCGTATGATATTCAATGCGATTAACGACCATGCACATAAGGCTTTCTTTATGAAGCCTAAGAGTTGGGGGAAAAGCAGGTTCCTCCTGAAGAAACCTTTCGGGTGCTTGACGTACCGGTTTGGCCGCCAGATGAGCAGGCATATCCGTGAACCAAACGCTCTCGATGTAGTCGTCATCATATTCATCCGGGCGTGACCGGAAAATATTTTCGACGTTGACAACATCATCGCCGCCAACCTGCACCTCATGACTTCCGGGGAAAAGGACCACATTTTTACGATTGCCGCTGAGCTGCGCTGAACCGAATATGAGAGCATCCACAGAGTTGTGGTCGCGCGTCCAGAGATATTCCGCGACAACCTGAGTTGGCAGATATTCAAGTGGTTCGTGGCCGGGAATAACGCTCCGTTTAATTTCATTGTGAAAACCCCTTATAAAGCCAGCGTAAGCATGCTTTTCGAAAAAGGCTGGGTCAAAATAATCGGTCTCACCCTTGACGGTATCTAGAGCGGACAAGTCAAGCACTCTCAATGGGCGAATTATTTCAAACTTTCCAACGATCGCTTGACCTCCAACGGGCACTCGCAGTTCGGCAACGCATGTTGTCTGATCAAGGCTTCCGTAAAACATACTGATGCCGGCCGGATTCATGCGTCCCGCAGTGGCCTTTTGCGGTGAAGGAGCGGCGAGTTCTCTGGCCGGTGAAGCATAAATGCGTTTTTGTGTATCCTCATCATGGGCAACTCTGCCTCGGAAGATAAATCTTATATTGTTATCTGCTTTGTCTCCGCCGATTGCTTTAATAGCGTGACCGACTTTCGGATTAGTCCCGTCTAGGATTGGTCCTAAGATAGCATCCAAAACTTTGGTTGTTTCGTCTGCGAAAAAACGACGTGAATGCTTTACCGACTGACAAAAATCCGCCTACGCATAGCGGAGGTTCTGATTTTCAGGCACTCTGACTTCGAATACATCGTTAGATGCCTCGTATAATCCGCGCGCCAAATCGTCAGAGGAGCTGACGCTGCTCAAGTACTCCACGATATCTTCAGCGACCGAGAACTCCGACGATTCGATCATGTCGGAAATAATTTGTGTGGGGCTTTCTCCCCGCTGTACCCATTCTACTGTATCACTATCATCGTCAAATTCAGGTTCGTGCTCAACCTCAGAGACCAGTTGTTCGTACACTGGGGCAACACGGCGCGCTAAAGAATGTAGCGTGACGCAGTGCAGATCGTTGCGATTGCAGTAGGAGCAGTCGTTGATTTCACCGTCGCGTTCAATCTCTTGATACAAAGTTTCGTTGCCAACACAACCTTGGCAAACATAACTGTCGCCTTTCATATCAAAGAACGGCGCCTCCATAAAAATCTTCCTTCGGAATCTACCTTTGCGTTTATATATAACTAATGATTGAAATTGGATATGCAACGTGACGCGAAATGAAAATCGCGTCACTATTGTGCAGTAGCAGAATCCGCGCATATCCGATGGTTGCTGATTGCAGCACCATGCTAAATTGGGAGGATACGCGTCGCCTCGGCGCAAACTTCAACACTTTAGCCGTTGGCAGCGGCAAAATCGGGGTCTCACCTGCGTTTGATCCGGCTAATATTCGAAATATTTAGGCCATCCCCAATTTGCCGCCAGATGGCATTCATCCTCGATCTCAAACCTGGATGGCTTCGGCGTAGACGATGCGTTCGACGTCGGGGTCGAGTGGGCTCGGGTTGTGCGAAAAGGCCTCGGTCTCGGTGATCAGGATGCGCCGCTGACCGCCCGCCGGGGCCGCCGGCATGATGATCACCTGCTGCGAGATCAGGTTGGGCGGCACCAGGAACAGGGGCACGTTCTTCGTCGCCGCGGTCGCCGCCTGGGCCTGGGTCAGGATCGCCTTGTTGTTTTGCAAGACGACGTTCTTGTAGCCCTTGGCCGGACCCGGAGGGGCGGGCGGCGGAGGTGGCGGGGGCGGTGCGGCGCTGACATCGCCGGCGGCGAGTTGCCCGGCGACCTGTCCGGCCTGCTGCGCGCTTTGTTTCAGCGCAGCCTCGATGGCGGCGGCCTTGGCGGCGAGGCCTTGCTGCGTATAGTCGATGCCCGGGCCGTTGGGGATGGTGCCGGACAGATCCCGCCAGCCCAGCACCGTATCGGCGCCGGCGTCGAGCACCTGAGCCTGGACGCGCACCTTGCCGGCACGCGCCAGCATCTGGCGCCGCTCGGTTTCGGCATTATAGACCGTCACCGGCACGTCGCCATAGATCAGGACGTTGTATTGCAGGCCGATATTGTCCAGCGGCACGACGACGGCGATGCGGTCGGGGCTTAACTGCATGAAGTCGCAGGTCACGGCCGTCGACAGGTGCGCCAGGTTGACCGAGTTCGGCTGATAGCGCGCCACGGCCAGGCGCAGGAACGGGAAATAGCTGCCTTTGGGCAGGCTGACGACGATGTCGGCGTACCACAGCTGACGGTCGGGATCGAAGCCGACCTCGTGCGGGGCGATGGCGAACTGCGTCGGCTGACCCGGCGGTGGCGGGGGTGGCGTCGGCTGGGACGGCGTAGGCACGGCCGGAGACAGGCCCGGCACATAGAGATTGTCGTGGCGGAACGGTCCGGGCGGCAGGTCGGTGCCTTCGACGGGCGGCATGGTGGTGCCGGGGGCGGCCAGCGGCCCTTGCCACTTGGCCAGGCGGAAATCCGAGGGCTTGGGGCTATTGATCGTGATGTCGGCGGCCTGACGGATCGGGTCGCGGCCCCACTGCGTCACCAGCGGCCGGTTGGGGGCCGAGTCATTGCTGGTCTCGGGGTCACCGGTATTGGGCAGGATCACCGCCAGCATCTCGTTATAGCCGGTGACCATCCACGGCCGTTCGAGATAGACGCGGATGCCGCCGGTGCGCTTCGATGAGGTCGTCACGCCGTTCTTGCCGCGGAACCAGCCGAAGGTCGGGATGGCGTAGACGATGCCGGGCGCCGGCGGCGGGGCGGAGTTGTTGATCCACAAACGCACCGGGTCCGACATGACGTTCTGCTGCGTTTCGTCATTGCGGATGCCGGCGTCGAAGAACTCCTTGAAACGCGTCAGGGCGTTCAGATCGTAGGTGACGCGGCGATAGCGGGTGTCGGGGAAGGTGTGCGGAATATCGCCGCGCTGAATATCGCCGAACAGGCCGTCCAGCCGTGCGATCGGCAACTGGGCGACGTGGGCCGAATGGGCCCGCGTCGTGGGCGCCGACTTGGCGTCGGCCTCGGCCGGATTGTCCTCGGGCTCGCTCCACGTGGCATCGATGTCGAGCCGCGCCGTCGACGGCCCGGACAGGGGCGTTTCGAACGAAAGCTTGGCATCGACCTCGCCCAGGGTGCGCAGCGGGGTCAGATGGCTGGAATCCGGCTTGATCAGCGGGCGCTGGGTGGCGTGGACGAACTCGATCTCGCGCCACGGCGTGAACATCCAGTGCCAGCCGTGCAGGATCTGGCGCTTGAGCTCGTCGTTGGTCTCCTTCTTGCGCGTGAACAGCTCCCACAGCGCCATGGTGTCGAGCGCTTTTTCGTTGAGCACCGAGCTTAGCCGGATGGTCTGGCGGCAGGCCTTGGGCATCGGCACGCGCAGGATATAGCCCTTTTCCGGTGAGCCGTCGGCCTTGAATTCGGGGAAGTCTTCCTGGCCGACGATCTCGATCGGCGCCGGGTGCGGCCAGCCGGGCGAGGCGGGCGTCGTGCCGACGGGGTAGAGCGGGATCATCACGTCGACCCACTGCTTGGCGCCCAGCGACATCATCCGCGCCATGACGGCAACCGCATAGGGATCGGGCAGGTAGGGCAGGGCGAAGCCGCGCTCGCTGACCGCATACTGGGTTGTCTTGCCGGTAAACGAGGTGGAGGTGTGCGGATTGAGCCAGTCGGCCGCCGGCAGTTCGGTCGGGATGAAGGCATTGTCCTGCGTCGCCAGCAGGGCGAAAGTGTCCCGGCGCAGGTGGCCGGACGGATCGTCGAGCACGCTGTGGGTCTCGGCAAAGCGCTGGGTGACGCGCGCCGCGGCAATGTTGCGGCCGACCGTCTTGCGATTGCGGGTGGCGTCGTCATAGCTGCGCAGCGCGGCGCGGCCCATGGATTCGCCCTGCAGAGGAATGTTGTCCTTGTCGATCAGGCTGTAGTCGGTGACGCCTTGCTTGTCGGGAACCACCTTGCCGACCAGGGTGACCGCCGGGGCTTCCAGCGGCTCGTAGCGCAGATAGGCGGCGGGCGGCGTCCATGTGTTCTGGGCGCTGGTCGCCGTGAAGGCGGCCGACATGCCGGTCAGGTCGACGGCGCGCAGCCGCGCCTGATAGACGTGGCCGAAACGCAGGGCGGGAAGCGATCCCTTGGGGACGAAGAAGTTGGCGTTGAGCGGCAGGCCGTCCGGCGTTGTCGCCGTGTTCGGGCCGACCATGGCGGCGTCCTTGTCGGCCTGGCTGGCGCCGGCCGGGGTCGCAAGTGGCGTGGTGCGCAGCGCATTGGCCGGTTCCGGCGCGCACAGGCTCCAGCCGCGCCAGGTGAACATGCCTTCGTGGATGGTATAGACGTCGGGCACGCTGCCGTCGGGGCTTGACCCGGCCGCCAGGCTGATCGTGCCTTCTTCTTCCTGTTGCGAATGGCCGCTGACCGTGCCGTCGCTCTTTTGCACCCAGCCGAGCGCGGTGATCGCCTCGGGCTTCATGTTGGGCGTCAGGAAGCTGTATTCGACGCCGCGCCGGCACAGCGATTGCCAGTGCGTGGGATCGCGGGTGACGTCGCGAATGTCGATGCGGTAGCCGCGCGTCAGATCCTCGGCCTTGAGGTCGTCAGGCTGCTGGTTGGCGGCGACCTTGTCGTTGAGCTGACCGGCGCGGGTGGCGCGCTTTTGCACCGCCAGATAGCGGTTGTTCTGCGCCAGCATGAAGCCGCCGGTGCGCAGGCTGGGGGCGCCGACCTGCGGATCGCCGGGATCGGCGTGGAAATCGTCGCCGTCGAAGGTGTTGACCTTCATGCGCGGCAAAGACGCCCCAAGACCGATGGTTTTGAACGCCGCGCCATCGACGTCCATCTGCACCAGGCTGTAGCCGTCCGAGCTCAGGGCCAGGCAGCGATCGACGAATTGCCCCGACGTCGCCGCCTGAGCCTCAAACGTCTTGGTCTTGGCGAAGTTGCACACCGTGACCGGGAAGGTGTCGGTGCCGCCCGGCCGCTTGACGCGCATGGCCAGCCGCACCGTGCCGTCGGTCAGCAGGGCGGCCGGGAAGGTGAAGTCGAGCACGAAGCCGCAATAGCGCGCCAGCTCGGCATAGTTGCCGATGGCCGCGGCGATGCGGTGAAAATCGGTCTGCGCCGTCAGGTCCTGGGCGGTGGGCAGCTTGGGCTGGACATAGCCCGGATATTTGGCGTCTTCGCGCGGGTCCTTGCGCTTGGTTTCCAGTTCCGTCTCGGCCAGCAGCGGCTTGTGGCAGAAGGAAAACAGATCGAGCAGGTCCTGCGAATTGCTGGTTAAGGCATCGAGGTTCGGCGCCTGGCGGATGTGGTTGAGGATGTCGGTGCGGTTGGTGCGGCCCTTTTGGCTGGTAAAGCTCAGCGGGCCGGGCTCGCGGGCCGTCGGCACGCCGGCCGAGGCGACGCGTGTCCGTGACGGCAGGGTGTCGCCCGGCAGGATGCCCAACGCCGCATAGATGCCTTCCATCATGCTGTTCAGCTTGCCGACCGGATAGCTGAGGATCAGCTTGTTGCGCAGGTCCTTGAAGACGTAGCCGTTGACCGGCGTCTGCTCGTTGAACAGGGCGTGGTAGACGGAGATGTTGGTCTGCGAGGTCAGGGTGAGGCTGGGCGCGGTGATTTGCTGCGTCACCGTCGGGCCGGAGGGCCCGAGCACGTCGACGGCGAACTTGGCCTGGGCCAGGGCCTCGGGCCAGCGCAGCCACACCTCGGACGCCTTAAGCGTCAGATTGGGCGCGTTCGGCGTCAGGCGCGGGGCGACGAAGACGCTGATGCGGCAAGACTTGCCGTCGTCGCTTAGGCCCTGGGGGCAGAGGGTCCACAGGACCTGGTCGGTAATGCTATTCGGCATGAAAACAGTCCCCGCGAAATATCCGGTCGGCTCAGGCGAAGGCGTCGCAATACTGGGCCCATGCCGGTGACTCGTTGGTCGCAACGTCGCCGGGCATGAACAGCAGGAAGGACGGGTCGGCGTCGGAGCCGGCGAATTGTTTTTGCACCGTGACGTCCTGCGAGATCGAGAAGAACAGGATGTCGATCTCGACCGTCAAAGTCGCCGTGCCGTAAAGGCTGCTCTGGCCGCCGGACTTCTGATAGGTCAGGCCCAGATGGAAGGTCAGGCTGACCGTGATCAGGCCGAGCACGCTCAGATGGCCGCCCAGTTCGACATAGCCCTCGAACTGCACCAGCTGCTGGCTGACCGGCACGCCGATCCAGTGGAAATAGAAGCCGCCCTTGATGTAGACGCCGCCCGAGGCGACGCCGAGGTCGATGGAGATCTGAGCGCCGAATTCCAGCGCCGCCTCCAGCTCCTGCACGCCGGCGCTGCCGATGGTGATGGCGAAGAAGCCGCCGCCGCCGAACAGCGACACCGTCAGGTTGAACGGGTTCTGGCGTTCGGCGAAGTTGAAGCTGGCCGTCGGACCGCCGCCGGTGAAGGGCAGGTTGAAACCGGCGCCGAGGCTGATGTTCGACAGGCTCATCACGCCGATGCCGACATCGGGCAGGCTCAGCGAATACGAGGCCGACAGGCCGGTGGGCGTTATTTCCAGGCCCGGTGGATCGGAGAAACCGTCCATCGGGATGAGGTTGCGCAGGTCGTTGACGAATTCCAGCGGGCCGCCGAAAACGACGCCGTCGTCGCTGTTGAGCGCCGGGGTAACGTCGGGCTTCTGGCCCGGCTTGACCACCATGCTGAGTTCGTCGAAGTGCAGGATGATGAAGCCGAACAGGTTGATCTTGAAGGCCTTCAGCGCTGCGCTTGTGGTCAGTTGCGGCGGCTGGCCCATCTTGGCGACGATGGCCGTGGTCGTCAGGTTGAACTGATCGTCGCCGCCCGGGTCCTGCGGCAGAAAGAGGTCCTCAAACGCGTCCACCGTCTTGCGCGTCAGCGAATAGCTGGTCTCGACGCGGTCGCCGGCGGTGATGGTCTTCAGCACCGGCACGCCCGAGACGTCGCCGGTCAGGTCGATGACCGCCTTGAGGATCGTCTTGACCGAGATCACGCCCAAAAGCGTCATGTCGTCGGGAATGCCCGCCAGCAGGCCGGAACCCGAGTCCGGATCGGAGTTGAACGAGCCGTCCTTGAACGCGTCCGATCCAGTCAGCGCGCCCAGCTTGCGCGACAGGCCGTCCGGCGCCAGCGACGGCGCCAGCAGACCGCCGAAGACGTTGGTCGGCTTGGCGGAGATGCCTTGCACCGCCTGCTTGGCGAAGCCGAACACCATCTGCGCCGGGTTGCCGCCGCCGAAACCGTGGTCGAGGTAATACTGGTGATAGCTGGCGGCGGGAATGCAGCTTTGGCCCAGCAGGTTCTTGACCGCCGGGATTTCCAGCTCCGCTTGCAGCACGCGCGGGTAGAAGCGGGCGCCGTCGATATTGTCGAGCGCCTTCCAGCCCTGGAAGGTGATCGAATTGGCGTGATAGTCGGACTCGCCTTCGGGCAGCGGCGCGCCATTGCCGTCGACATCGACACTCCAGCGCATCAGGGCGCGGCTGAAGAACGCCGTGCGCCGCACGGTATTTTGCGACTTGTTGTAGGACAGCGCGACTTCCTCGAGCGGGCTGTGCGCCCGGATGAGGGCGTCGTTATCCTTGCCGCCGGCCAGGTCGCTATCCTGGTTGCGGGTGCCGGCGACGAACATCAGCGGCATGTCGAAGGTGTGGCGCCGGCCGGTGGTGTCGATCGCCGCCATGTGGAAACGCATGTCGCCGCCGGAAACGTTCGGCGTCGGGCTCATCAGCTGCGGCCAGAAGACTTCGTAGGCGTGATCGGCGTTGGCGTAGGCGACGTCGCCTTCCTCGGCCGGCGCCATCAGGTCGGGCGTCTGGTGGGTGAGGATCTCGATGCTCGACAGCGGCATGTCGCGGCCGCCGTAGCGCTGGGCGTCGCCCGGGTAGGAACGCACGCGCTCGCGCACGACGATGAAGAACTTCTGCAGCAGGCCGGCGACGCGGGCGCCGCCCTGCTGGCGGAAGAACTTGCGCTCCGACACCTTGATCAGCGAGGCAGCGTGGCCGAACGGGAAGAGGTAGCCGTCATAGACGACGCGGACATACTGATCGCGGCCGATCGAGGTGATGTGCTTCCACTGCACCAGGTTTGAGTTGAGGATCAGATGGTCCGGCCATGAACCTTCGGCTTCGAGCGAGGCGCCGAGCGCCGTCAGCCGCAAATGCTTGGCCATGGCGGGCAGGGGGGTATAGACCCGGCCTTCCTTGGTGCCGGTGTTCGACATCAGGTTGACGAGGTCGGCGCGGTCGGCTGACAACAGCGACCAGTTGGTGCCCATGCTGGCCACCGAATACTTGCCGTCGACGATCTGGATATCGTCGGCCCAGAGCGCGCGGACCGGCTCGGGGTTTTCGCTTAGCACCCAGTCGGAGACGCGCGTGCCCATGCGCGTGTGCCACAGATCGAAGAAGCCGCTGCCGTGATCGACCTGGGCGCGGGCGTGGGCGAAACCGGCCGTGCTCAGCGGCGACAGGTGCAGGCGATAGGGGACCTCAATGTCGGTGGCGTCGGGCGAAATCGGCCGCGGGCGCAGATCGACCATATATTTCTGGGCGTTTTTGACCACCGTCAGATTGGTCTGCGGCGCCTCCAAGGTGGCGACGATCTGGCTGTTGCGTGCCGCGTTGTTGGCCTCGAACTGCGGCGTGCCGGTGACCGGATTGATGGCGTCGGCGCGGCTGGACTTAGCCAGGTCGACCAGGGCCTGCGTCGCCACGGCCGAGACGTAAGTGTGCGCGGTGCGGCCGTAGCCGGTCAGGGTGATGGCGGCCGGCGGCGTATTGGGATCGAGCGTGGTGGCGATCTCGTCGCTGATCAGGGCGTCGATGGCGTCGTCACCCAAGGCTTCACCCTTGCCGGCCAGTTCGGCGATGGATTCGGCGACGCGCTCACCGGCGCGCGTCAAAAGCGCTTCGACGCCTTGGCCATAGGCCTCAAGCTTGGCCTTCTGGGCATTGACCAGCAGCGTCATGCGGGCGCGCGTGCGGTCAAAATCGTGGGCCTCTTCCATGTCGGCCGGTGGATCGCCGGCGCGGGCATCGAGATTGAGCGCCCAGGTGCCGCAGGCGTCGAGAATGGCGTCGACCGTAAAGGCGATGGCATTGGTGCCCGACGGCATGATGAAGGCGAGGCGCGTCGGGCCGGCGATCAGCGCCTGCGACGTATCGGTGCGGGCGATCGGGCCGTTGGTCACCGCCGGCGGCACCTTCGCCGGATTAAGCCCGCCCTGGGTGTCGATGTTGGGCGTACCGGTGGCGTTGAGCGTGTCGGGATAGACCTGTTCAGCAATGGCCTGGGGCGGGAAGTTGACCACCATCAGGGCTTGCTTGCCGGCGACGCTGCGTACGATCTGGCGCGAGGCGGGCGCCCCCGTGACGGTGGCATTGACCAGGCGCACGTCGAGATGCAGCAGGTCGTCGGGCCGCAGGATGGCGAATTCACTTAGTGTGCCGGACGGATTGGCGCGCAGCGGGCCATCGGGCTTGGTGATGATGCCGAGCGCAGCCCCCAAGCCGGGCTGGGCCGTCATCTGGGCCGGGCCGACCTTCAAGGCCTGCCCCAGGGCGCTCGACGCGGTAGCCCCGCCGGCGGCCAGGAAACCGATCATCAACCGGCGCGTCAAAACAGCTTCGCCGGTTCGCCGAACGGTGTTATTTTTCAAGGGAAAACGCTTACGATGCGAAGGGCCATTGCCCTCGCCAAAATCGTCGGACATAACGCGCCCCCACCCGCCGGAGAAGAATTATTTCACGATTGTTAACAAATTAACGCCCCACTGGCGAGCGAATATTTCGTAGGGTCAGCTTTGGGCGGGCTGACTGTTGCCGAAGAAGCGCGCTGCGTACGCCGGCCACGGCCGTTGGCCGTGCGCCCGAACGGAATAGGTGTTCGTCAGGATTTGCCGCTACGGCGCGGGGACGTAGGCCGGGATGGCCACGGCCTTGTCCGAGAGATACGCCGCCAGCGGATCGTTGGGCAGGCTTTTGAGGCCCGCAATGACGCTTTGGGCGTTGACTTGCGCGCCGGCATCGGTGGTGTGCGTACCCTTGTCGGCGAAGAAGGTCTCCACCGTCGCGGCGCCCAGCTTCTTGTAGGCCTGGGTCACGATCAGGGTCAGGTCGAAGAACAGGGCATTGTGCGCGGTGGCCACCTGCTGGTCCCAGTCGGCGACATTGGCGAAGTCGCGCGCGTCCGCCCAGCGCTGCTTGTGCGGGATCGGCGACACCAGGATAACGCTTGCGCCCTTGGCCTCAGCGGTCGTGACGAAATTGGCCATGTACCAGCCGAAGGTATGGACGTGCTCGACCGTGCCGTCGGCCAGGGTGTCGTCCGCCGTCTCGTCGCCGATGCCCTTGCCGTCGGCGCGGTGCTTGGTCGCCGGATCGCCGATGGTGCCGCCGTCATTGTGGCCGAACTGGATGATGACGACGTCGTGGGGTTTCAGCGCATCGAGCACCTTCTGCCAGCGGCCTTCGGTGGTGTAGGTGCGCGCGCTGCGGCCGGCGATGGCGACGTCGACGACGTTGAGCTTATTCGCGTCGAAATAGGGCTGAATGCGCTCGGCCCAGCCGACCTTGCCGTCGGTCGAGGGGCCGGGGCGGAGCGTCGAGTCGCCGACCAGGAACAGCGTCGGCAGCTTGGGATTGGCGGCGACCTCGGACTTGAACTTCGAGGCGTCGACCACCGGCCGCGCATCGTCCTGGGCGTGGGCTGCGCCGGCCAAAGACGCGCCAGGCAGAGCGAGGAGGGCGAAAGCGGTCATCGAAAGCCGGGAAATGAAGGTCATGGGCCGATCCTGAATGGGCGTTAAGGCGGGATTGTTCGTTCAACGCACGACGCGGCGATTTTCGTCGCGGCACTTGTCCGATTGGCCGCAAGGCGCGGTCACGATAAGGGCGCGACAATGTGTGTTATTGCACTTATTACTTGGAAGTTGACGGTATTCGCGCACAGCTTCCCAAATTTTGGTGCGCCCCCATGGCGTTTTATTCAAAGCGCTTTATAAACGGCGGCCCCGAGTAGCGCCGAAAGGCTTTTGAGTACTGCTATGCCGTCCTATGTTCGATCCCGTCTTCTGAGCGCACGTGAATTCGCCGTCTCGGAGCTGACACATCTGAAGACGCTCGATCCGGTGTTCCAGCTGCCGGTGATCGAACATCTGCAACAGGTCGTGCCGTTCGAACACTACTACTTCGGCGGCGTCGATCTCGACGGCTGCCAGACGGGCAAGGGCGTGGTGCTGGCGACCGACATGGCCGACGACCTGATCGAAAGCTATCAGGGGCAGAACCTCTACGACGCCGATCCTCTGTTCGACCGCCTGTCGCCGCAGACGCCCAACGCCTCGTGGTTCGACCTGTCGCCCGCGGAAGCCAATGCGCCGCGCACCCGGCCGGTGGTTCAGCTTCTGGCGTTGCACGACCTGTCGCCGCGCACCCTGTTTTCGTTCTGGAACGAACGCGGCAGCCGCTACGGCCTGGCCGTCTTTACCCGTGCTGCGCCGTTCACCGTGCATGAGCGCGCCCTGCTGCAGTGGGCCAGCCACAAGTTGCACGACGATATGAGCGGGCCTGTCCTGCGCGCCTTCAACGCCCAGGTCGGGCTGAATACCAATGAGACCAAATGCCTGGAGCGGGCGTCGCGCGGCCTGACCAGCGAGGCCATCGCCGCCGAGCTTGGCCTGACGACCGATACGGTCAACACCTTCATGAAGATCGCCACGCGCAAACTGGGCGCCGCCAACCGCTCGCAGGCCGTGGCCGACGCCATCCGGCTCGGGATCATTGCCTGAGGCTTAGGACCACGTATCGCGGCTGCCCATGCGGCGGGCATTGATCACGGGCTTGGGCAATTGCGCCTCGGGCCGGCCGAAAAGGTAGCCCTGGGCGTAGCCGATGCCGACCGAGCGCACGAAGGCGGCGGTCGGTTCGCGCTCGATCATCTCGGCGATGACCTCGGTCTTCAGTTCGGCGCACAAAACGACCAGCGACTTGAGCAGCGAGCGTTCGCGCATGTCGCGTTCGGCGCCGGCGACGAAGGCGCCGTCGATCTTGACGTAGTCGACGTCGAAGCGGCGCAGATAGTTGTAGGCCGCCGATCCCGCGCCGAAATCGTCGAGGCAGACGTGGTGGCTGCGTTTGCGCAACCGCTCGATCATCGCCGCCACGCCCTCGAATTCGACGACGGCGGCGGACTCGGTCAGCTCGAAGACGAGGTTGGAAGCGATGTCGCGGTGGCTATCGAGGAGCGCCGTCAGGCGGCCGCAAAAGGCGCCTGATTGCAGCGACAGGCCCGACAGATTGATGGCCAGGGTCTGGGACGGGTTGTCGCGCACGGCGGCGATGGCGCGGGTCAGCACGGCCAGGTCGAGGTCGCACGACAGGCCGATATCCTCGGAAAAGGTCACGGTGTCGAACGGGTTGGAGCCGTCGGGCAGGCGCAGCAGGGCCTCGTAGTGGTGGACGTCGCGCGTCGGCAGGTCGACGACCGGCTGATAGTGCAGCTCGAACTTGCCGTCCTCGATGGTGCGGCGGGCGCGCTCCAGCTGGCTCGAGGTCGAGCGCACGGCCTTTTCCAGGCACTGTTTCAGGTCGGCGGCACCGCTGTCGCCGGTGGCGGCAAAGGTCTTGAGCGCATAGGCCAGGGCCTTGGCCGCGCCTTGCGCGTCGAGGCCGTCGAGACCCAGGCTTACCTTCTGCGCCGAGGCGGCGACGGTGGCGCGATCGACGCCCTGGGCGTGGAAGGCCGACTGGACCTGCGTCTGCAGCAGGTCGAGCAACTGGCGGGCATCGGATTGACGGGCGACGATGCCGAACTTGTCGTGGTCGATCTGCGCCGCCAGCCCGCCATCGGTCGCCATGGCCCGCAGCACGCCGCCGATTTCGGCGAGCACGGCGTCGGCGCGCGGCTTGGCCAGGCGGCTGAGCTGGCCGGGCAGGCCGTCGAGGTGAAAGAGCTGCAGATCGACACTATTTTTGCCGCCTTCGATATCGGCCGAGACGCGGTCGTTGAACTGATCGAGCGACATCAGCCCCGTGGTGCGGTCGCGTGCTGGAAGAGCAGGCACCAGCGCCGCCGGCAGCACGGTCAGGGCGGCGAAGAAGCGCTTTAGCCCCGGCAGATAGGTCATGCCCATCAGCACGTGGACCTTGGCGCTGGTGCCGAGATCGAGCGCCACGACGGAAGGGTCGATGCGCCCGGCGCGGGCGGCATTGTCGAACAGGTGCTTGACCAGATGGGCGTCGGCGCCGCCGATGAAGTCGTCAAGCGGCCGGCCGAGCACGGCGGCCTGATCGACGCCCAACAGCGCTTTGACCGCGCCGATGACCTTGCGGATGGTGCGATCGGGGCCGGTTTCGACCAGCAGGTCGGCGGCAGCCAGCGAAAAGGCGATGAAACTGTCGCGCTGTTCTTTCATTTGGGTCCTGTCAGCGTCGCTCATTGTGGCGCGCCTATATCGTAGCGGTGCGCGGGCAGGGTGGCGTCGCGCAGCGAGGCGCCGGTGAAATCGGCCTCGAGCTTGCGGCCGCCGCCGAGGTTGAGCGCGTCGAGATTGGCATTGGTCAGGTTGGCGCCGTCGAGCCGCGCGCCTTTGAAACGCGCCCCTCTGAGGTCGGCATCGCGCAGGTCGCAGTGGCGCAGATCGGCGTTTTCGAGGTTGGAGCCGACCAGCTTGATGCCGCGCATGTCGAGGCCGTAGAAAATCGCGTCCTTGGCCGATACCGCCGACAGGTCGTAGCCGCTCAGCGTGCCCAGGACGCGGACATCGGCGCCGTCGAAACTGGCCGACTGGCCGTCGCGTCCGCCGCTGGCCATCCAACGATCGTGGGTGCGCATGCGCTCGATAATGGCGCGGCCGTCGCTTGAATTGGGATCTGGCTCGCGCAGGGCGCCGTTGAGCTGCGCCGGGCCGACCTTGACGGTGGTGAGGTCTACCCCGACCAGCACGGCGTCGGCGAGATCAGCGCCGGTCAGTTCGAGGTTGTCGGCGACGGCGTCCTTAAGGTCCGCACCGGCCAGCGAGGCCTGACGCATATCGCCGCTGACCAGCTTGGCGCCGACCAGGATGGCGCCGGCGAAATTGGCGTGCTGGGCGCGGATACCCATCAGCTTGCTGCGCGACAGGTTGGCGCCGCTCAGGTCCGTGCGCGTGGCATCGACCGAGCGGACGCCGCCGCTGAACGGCAGCGAGCCCGACGACAGGTCGGCCTCGACCAGATCGGCCAGGGACAGGTTGGCCTTGGCCAGCCGCGCCCCGCGCAGATCGGCGCGGCGCAGGGCGGCGCGGTGCAGATTGGCCTCGGCCAGGTCGGCGCACAGGAAGGTGGCGCGGTCGAGGATGGCTTCGGACAGGTTGGTGCCTTGCAGCCGCGCGCCGGAAAAGTCGGCGCCGGACAGGACGCGCCGCGACAGGTCTTCGCCCGACAGGTCGCAGCGCGCGAATAGAGCGCGCGCCCCGCCGGGTTGACCGCGGCAGAACAACTCGTGGCGGTCGCACAGGCTGTCGATATCGGCGCCTCTAAGCCGTCGCATGATGGGCGTCTTTCGGGGCTGAGAATTCGATGGTCAGCCAGGCGGTGTCGCGGCGCAGGCTCTGAGCCAGGCGCGCGGCATCGGCGCCGGGGGGCAGGTCGGTGTCGGCGGCGAGGCTGGCGGCCAGGCTGGTCGCGGACGCGGCGAACGGCAGGACGAAGCCGCCACGGCCGGGGAGTGTCAGCGGCACCTCGGTAATCTCGGCCGTGGTCGTGGCGGTGATCGCCGCCCCGGTCGGCGGCAGCAGCGACGGCTTGGGCTGGGGGCCAAACGCGATGGCGCCGTGGGCCCCGGCAAAGCGCGCGGCGCGGCTTTTGCGGTCAAAGGTCAGATAGGCGGCCTGGATCTGCTCGTTGGGTAAAAGGAAGGGGCCTAAGTGGTCGCGCAGATAGCCGAGCGTCGCAGCGGGCGAGGCGGCTTCAAAGCCTGGCGCCGTCAGCAGGGCGTTGGCGCGCTTGGCGTGGCGGCGGGCATTGAGCGCATTGGCGGTGATGTGCACGGCAAAGACGGCGATGGCGTCGTTCGACACCGGGATAAAGCCCCAGGTCGAACTCGAACGCTGGCGCGGCACGTCGTGGGCGCGCAGGCTGAAGCCGTAGTGGCGCTCGAACTTGTTGAGCAGGCTGTCGGGCATGGCGGCGTCGGTCGTGCCCGACAGGCGCGCGCCGATCTTGGTGCCGAGCACGGCGACGACATTGCTGATGCGGCCGCGGCGTTGCGGCATGGCCAGCAACTGGTCGATTTCCTGCAGGATGGGCGTCAGCGGGCTGAAGGTCAGGGCGATGTGGTTGACCTCAAGTGAGATCAGCGACAGCACGTCGGCCTCGGACAGGGTCTGGGTGCGGATGAGGATGGCCATGTCGCGGCATTCGGCCGCTGTGCGCAGGCGCTCGACATGGGCGTGCAGCAGGCCGTCGGCAACGTGGACGTCGAGGATCAGCACCGCCGGCGGTACGTCGAGCGCTTCCATGATGGCGTCGCTGAGGTGACTGAAATAGCGGTTGCCGGCCGGATCGCCGCGCCCCAGCACCTTCTTGACGAAGGGCGAGGTGCGGTCGTCGTTGGAATAGATATAGATGCCGGCCGTGGCCGGTTTCGACCGCGCCCGGGCATTCTGCTCGGTAATATAGGCCTCAAGGGCCGAGGTAGCGGAACTCATTTCCAGACCGAAGCACTGGGAGCCGCGGCGGGTTCGGCCACTTCGCCGTCGACATAGAGGATCGACAGGCTGTCCTCATAGTCGACCAGCAGGTCGGCATAGTCTTCGGCGGCCAGGCGGACCATGCCGCGCGGGCCCTTCATGCGGTAGTTCCAGAACGAGCTGATGTGGCTCAGAATGCCGAGATGCTCGCCGAGTTCGAAGAACAGCGACGGGCCGTCGAGCAGGAAGCGGCGGAAGGGGCCGGGATTGAGCTCGCCGACCAGGGAATTGTAGGCGCGGTCATAGACTTCGAGCGTGCGCGAGGTGTTGGCGATGGCGGCGACGATGCCCTTGGCCAGTTTCGGGCGCAGCTCGTTGAGGAACTGCGTCAGGCCACGATCGCGCGACGGCGCCGGCTGATAGGTCGCCAGGCCGTCGAGCACGGCGTGCAGCTCGTCCTGCAGTTCCTGATGACGCCATTTGAAATAGAGGAAGCCACGCCACGAAAAGATGCCGTCAGAAAACTCCGCCGGCGACAGGCGCAGCACCTGGCGCAGCGGATCGAGGTCGGAATCGAGTTCGTCCGAGAGGATCTTGCCGGTCAGCTTGACCGTGCCCTGCTGGGTGGCGGTGCCGAACGCCGTCTGCACCAGGCTTTCGATCTCGGCATTGGCAAAGCCGATCATGCGGGCGATGTCGGCGGGGGAAATCTTGAGGTAGCAGGGGGCGGGCTTATGGCCCTGACGCGCCAGGTGCTCGCGCACCAGGAAGGGGTCGAGCGAAGGCAGGCCGTCGAGCGCGCGCAGCACCTCGATATCCGGGTGGGCCGCGAAATCCTTGGTATTGTAGACGTGCTTGAGGAAGGCATCGAAGCCGATCTGGCCGACCAGGATAGACTGGCCGCCCAGTTTGAGGTCGTGCGGATCGAAGGGCAGGATGACCTTGGTGGCGGTGCGCTTGGCCTTGGAAAACAGCGCCTTTTCGTTCAGCCGCACGGTGTGCTTGAGCACGATGGCGCGGTTCAACTGGGTGTTCTGAAAGAAGGGGCGGCGGCGATATTCGGTGTCGCTGGCGCTGGTCTTGTAGATCTGGCCGAGATTCAGGACGCGCGAGGTCGAGGCCGTGTCGCCGAGATTTGAGAGACTGCGAACGTCTCTTTGCGCCGACATTTTGTCCATCGCAGGATGCACACCATCACCCGTTCAAAAAACATAACAACGATACGCGGGGGTTACTGGGTCTGGTGATAGGCTTGGGGCGTTTACAAGCTGTTAAAAATCTCCTCTCAGAAATGGAGAGTCCGGTCGCGGCGCCGCCGACAGGACACGGCGTTATTTTGGGCACTTCCAAATGTAAAGCGCTGTAAATTCCCCTATGTTTTCATGACCGTAGTAGACCTGCCGCGATGCCAGTCAATTGTAAGACTATTTGTAGCGGTTCAAGTGTATCCCGGCGGGTATGCTTACCGTGGCGGTAACGACACTCGCGCGGCGGCCTATCCGGTTGGGGCGCGGTCGGTAAAATCATCTTTTGCGAACGGTATTATTGCCCTGCGCCGCCACGGCAAAGGCGGATATGCTTCGCCCGCGAGCCGAAAAAAAACCATCGGCGGCATGATTTTTTCGTCGCACGTAAAGGACCGGGAGGCTCTCAACGCTACCTTGTGATGCTGATATTCATGCTATCAGTAAGGGAGTAACTATGTTATGCGTTAACCTTGGGGCTGCTGGGAATTAAGGCTTTCGAGAAGGCCGTCGGGACGCGTGTCCCGGCCACGCTCCCCCCGGCGCATCGGGCGCCTGAATGGCAACAGCACTGCGGGGGGCGGCGTGCAAAAACTTCTGCTATCTGCGATGGGCGCGTTGTTGATAGGGGGCTGCACAGCCGTGCCGCCGTTATCGCTGAACGAGATCTACCCCTATCAGGTCCAGGATAAAGACCCGGACATCCGTATCGAATGGAGCGTCACCAACCGGTTCCGTCTCATCGACGATACTGTAGAATCCGACGAAAAGTCGGAAGACGGCGGGCCGGGGCTGGGTGACGAGGCTCGTTTTTATCGTGATCTGGCGCTTGAAACCGTCGAATATGAACGATGGTATCACGACGAAAATGGCAAAAACATCTGGCTGGTCGAACCCCATTTCGACCTTATCCGGGACAATCCAAAATCCGGGCGCCCCTTCCGCAATTACAAGACACGATACACGCCTGTAACCGCCAGCTACCGGTGCCGGCTTGCGGGCGACGCGCGTAAATGGGACAGGGCCTGCCCGACCGATGGGTCTGAGGCGGACTGGATTGCCGATCAGAGCCGCACGGTCGTGCTTACCCTTGCTCACGCCACGGCGAAGCAATGCATCTGGACGGTCGACGGCGTTGCTCAAACGGACAGCTGCACAGTCCATAAAATTACAACTCAACTGGAAAAGCCTTCGACTGTCGTTGTGCAAATGATCGGAGACAATTCCGCGCAAACATTTTCTGCCGATCCGATTGTCGTGCGCGACGTTAAAATCGTCGCGCTCGGTGACTCCTTCTCGGCGGGCGAGGGGATCCCCCACGCGCAATGGCGCTGGTTTTTTACCGGCAACCGGCCGGCGATCTGGCTGGATCCCCGCTGTCACCGTTCGCTATTGTCCGGCCCGAGCCTGGCGGCCGCCTATATCGCCAAAAACAACCCGCACCTGTCGGTGACCCTTTTGCACTATGGCTGCTCCGGGGCGTCTGTCGCCGATGGTGTGTTGGGGCCCTGGGGCTATCTGGAATCCGATCAGGACGTAAAAAAGAAGGCGGCGCAATTCGCCCCTCTTCCCATTTGGCAGGGACAGGACACATCGCGTATCGGCGGAAGCGCGGATGCTCCCGATGTTGGGCTTAGCCAGATCGAGCAGGCCCGCGCCGATCTGTCGATCGATGGGGTTACATCCACGACGCCCGATGCCGTGTTGATCTCCGTTGGCGGCAACGATATCGGCTTTGCCGGCATCATATCCGGACTGATAGGTGATCTGCTGGCGCCGAAAGATCTGAAGCCAAAGCCGCCGGCGGACACCCGCAGTGTCACCACCTTCGATGAGGCCATGTGGCAGCAGATTTCGGCCGCTTCTCAAACGCGCTGCTGGGACCCGCCGGAAAGGAACCTGAAAAAGCTCGACTGCATGGCCTTCGAAGCGAAGCCGCGCATAGGGGATCAAGCAACCGAGCACGATCAAATATTCAAGGATGGCGTTCGCTATCTGGATCGCCAGTACGAAGCCTTGCGCGCGGGGTTGAATGGACTGGTGCCGGCCCAGCAGAACCGCATCTTTATTACTCAGTATCCGTATTTCGTTTACCGCGCCAAAAAGTCGCCCAACGAAAAGACGGTAAATGTCGATGGCCAGGAGGCTGTCGGTTGCGTCGATCGCGTGCTTGACGGCGATCCTGACATGATCCCAGCTGTGGCGGCCTGGTTGCCGTGGTTTGGGCTGAAGGCGGGCTCGGCTGACAAGGCCAGGACAGAGTTCGAGGATCCGCTCAACAAAGAAATTCAGGACGTGGCTGATCGCCTCCCGGATCAGAAGTGGAATGTCGTTCATTCCGACCTGGCCGATACCGTGCAGCACGGCTATTGCGCCAGGGAGCGGTATTTCAACACGATGGTCGATTCATACTGGTACCAGGGGCGCAAATACGGACCGGATCGCGAACTCGGCAACATCCAGTTTCTGAAAGACGAATTCGGCTTCAAGGCGGGTGATCGGATTGCCTGGGATGCGCATGGGCCGACGCCGTGCTTTCGGCGATGGCGATATGCCAACGAGAACCTCGGACCGATCGACATGGGATGTATCGTTGAAACCGGCGCGCTGAAGGCCGAGCTCCATCAGACACTACCGCCCAGGACAAAGCGCACCTGGTTCGACATCCACACACGCGATTATTTCACCACCGGGCCGGTCCATCCGAACCTCTACGGCCATTGCACCTATGCGGCCGGGATCGTGCTTTCCATCGTCACGAACAATCCCAGCCAAATTCCATTTGACCCTGACTTTCAAGCCCGTGTTCTGAGCGCGAATGGCTTCCATACGAAGGATATCTGCACGCCTGAAGCCTGGGGTTGGAAGTCGAAGCACGATGAGTGGAACTACCCTCCGCACGCGAGCATATTGGCCGATAACCCTTGACTGCTATCGACCTTAATCCTCCGCCTTGGGGCTGAAGATCTGCGTCAGGGTGGCGTGCAGACGCGGCAAGAGGTGGCCGATGCTGTCGGCGCCGGCATAGAGGCCGTTGACCAGCAGGCCGTCGGCGATGATGCGCATGACGTCGGCGCGGCCGGCAAGGTCGGCGCCCGGCGTATCGGCGGGCAGGTAGCGCAGCAGCAGTTGCCGCACCAGGTCGCGTTCGACCTCGGCGGCGCGGCGGACGACGGCCTCGACCTTGGGGTTGCGCGCCGCCTCGGCGTAGATTTCCAGGCGCAGCGCACTGCGGGTGCGGTTGTGCTGGCGCTCGACAAAGCCGCGCAGGCCTTCCGGATCGTCGTGGCCGGCCTTGGCAACACCCGGCCCCGCGGTATTGGCGACCTTGGTGCGCAGATCGTCGAGATCGCGGGTGACGATGGCCTCGATGATCGCCTCTTTACTAGGGAAATAGCGGTAGATGACGCCGACGCTCAAGCCGGCTTCGCGGGCGATGGCGTCCATGGGCGTGCCATGAAAACCCGAGCGCAGCACGCAGCGGATGGCGGCGTCGACGATTTCCGCCTCACGGCTTTCGCGATGGACGCGCGGCTTCCTCACCCGTTCCACGAATGCGCCCAGTCCGGCATTAAGTTTTGTCCACTTTCACACTAAGTCGCTTGACAGTTTGGGTGCAGCGCAATACTGCCAGTTTTTTGAGAACGCTCGTTCATTCTCTCGATTTCGTACGCGTGTCAATCCCTCCGCCACCATATCAGGGTCCGGCTCCAATGGCATCCTTCTCCAAGTTTCTCCCGCTGACGGCCGTTGTCGCCGCGGCGCTCGCGCTCTCCGCATGCGGCGGCAAGCCGCAGGCCATGGGGCCGATGGGACCGTCACCGGTCGAGGTCGAGGTCATGCACACCGAACCGGTCAATCTGACGAGCGAACTGTCGGGCCGCACCGCCTCGGTCGAGGTCTCCGACGTGCGGCCGCAGGTCGGCGGACTGATCAAGGCGCGCCTGTTCACCGAAGGCAGCCTGGTCAAGCAGGGCCAGCCGCTCTACCAGATCGATCCGGCGCCTTTCCAGGTCGCCTTGCAACAGGCCCAGGCGACGCTGGCCAACGCCCAGGCGGCGCTGACCACGGCCAAGCTCAAGGCCGACCGCTACAAGGAGCTGGTGGCCATCAACGCGGTGTCGAAGCAGACCAATGACGACGCGCAAGCCGCGTTGCAGCAGGCCCAGGCCAGCGTCCAGTCGGGCGAGGCCGCGGTCGCCACCGCCAAGATCAATCTCGGCTACACCTCGGTCACCGCGCCGATTTCCGGCCGCATCGGCAAGTCGAGCTTTACCCCCGGCGCCCTGGTCACCGCCGGCCAGGCGACGGCGCTGGCGACCATCCAGGAAACCGACAAGGTCTATGTCGACATCAACCGCTCGGTCGCCGACGTTTTGTCGATGAAGCAGGCCATCCAGTCGGGCTCGGTCGGTGCGGCCGGCACGGCCGACGTCACCCTGGTGCTCGACAACGGCACGACCTATCCGATCAAGGGCCAGTTGCAGTTCTCCGACGTCACGGTCGATGAGGGCACGGGCACGGTCGATCTGCGCGCCATCTTCCCCAATCCGGACGGCACCCTGCTGCCCGGCATGTTTGTGCGCGCCAAGCTTGCCACCGCCATGGCCAATAACGGCATCCTGGTGCCCCAGGCCGCCGTGCAGCGCGATCCCAAGGGCAATGCCAGCGTCTTCCTGGCCGGCGACGACGGCAAGGTGGTGTCGCAGCCGATCCAGCTCGGTCAATCGGTCGGTGAAAAGTGGCTGGTGCTGTCGGGCCTGAAGGCCGGTGACAAGGTCATCGTCACCGGGCTGCAAAAGATCGCCCCGGGCGCGCCGGTCAAGGCCACCGTGGTCAACCCCAGTGAAACTCAACCTGGCTCAGCCCAGTAAGGACCGGTCCGATGCTGTCTCGTTTCTTTATCGACCGCCCGATCTTTGCCTGGGTGGTGGCCATCGTCATCATGATGGCCGGCGTCCTGTCGATCGCCAACCTGCCGGTGGCGCAATATCCCGATATCGCCCTGCCGCAGGTGACGATTTCGGCCAGCTATCCGGGCGCCTCGGCCAAGGCCATCGAGGACTCGGTGACGCAGATCATCGAGCAGAACATGAAGGGCCTCGACGGCCTGATGTACATGAACTCGACCAGCGACTCGGCCGGGATCGCCAACATCACCGTGACCTTCAAGGCCGGGACCAATCCCGACATCGCCCAGGTCCAGGTGCAGAACAAGCTGCAGACCGTGTCGGCCCTGTTGCCGCAGATCGTGCAGCAGCAAGGCCTGACGGTCGCCAAGGCGTCGACCAGCTTCCTGCTGGTGGCCGGGGTCTATTCCGATGATCCCAAGATCACCGGCTCGGACATTTCCGACTATATCGCCTCGCACATTGAAGACCCGATCGCCCGCGTCAACGGCGTCGGCGACATCCAGCTGTTCGGCGGCCAGTACGCCATGCGCATCTGGCTCGATCCGCAAAAGCTGGCGGCGGTCAACCTGACCCCGGCCGACGTGGTCGCCGCCATCCAGGCGCAGAACACCCAGGTCTCGGCCGGCCAGGTCGGCGGTCTGCCGGCGGTCAAGGGCACGACGCTCAACGCCACCATCACGGCGCAGTCGCGCCTGACCACGGCCGACCAGTTCAAGGCGATCATCCTGAAGAACACCGGCGATGGCGCGCGTGTGACGCTCGGCGACATTGCCCGCGTCGAGCTGGGCGCCGAAAGCTATACGTCGAACGCCAAATATAACGGCTATCCCGCCTCCGGGGTCGCGGTGAAGCTGGCGACCGGCGCCAATGCGCTGAATACGGCGACCGCCGTCAAGGCCGAGATGGCCGAGCTGTCCAAAAGCTTCCCGGCCGGCATGCACTACGTCATTCCGTATGACACCACGCCCTTCATCACCCTGTCGATCGAGGAGGTCGTCAAGACGCTGATCGAAGCCATCGTGCTGGTCTTCGTCGTCATGTACGTCTTCCTGCAGAACTGGCGCGCCACGCTGATCCCGACCATCGCCGTACCGGTGGTGCTGTTGGGCACCTTCGGCGTGCTGGCGGCGTTCGGCTATTCGATCAATACGCTGACCCTGTTCGGCCTGGTCCTGGCCATCGGCCTGCTGGTCGACGACGCCATCGTCGTCGTCGAAAACGTCGAGCGCATCATGTCGGAGGAGGGCTTAAGCCCGCGTGCGGCAACGCGCAAATCGATGACCGAAATCACCGGCGCCCTGATCGGCATCGCGCTGGTGCTGTCGGCGGTGTTCGTGCCCATGGCCTTCTTCGGCGGCTCGCAAGGCGTCATCTATCGCCAGTTCTCGGTGACGCTGGTCTCGGCCATGGCACTGTCGGTCGTCGTCGCCCTGGTGCTGACGCCGGCGCTCTGCGCCACGCTGTTGAAGCCGATCCACAAGGGTGAGGTGCACGCGCAAAAGGGCCTGGGCGGCTGGTTCAACAAGAATTTCGACCGCGCCAGCAACGGCTATCAGGGCACGGTGCGCAAGATCCTGGGCCAGGGCGTGCGCTACATGGTGCTCTACGGGCTGATCCTGGCCGGGGCCGGCGTGCTGTTCACCATCCTGCCGAGCTCCTTCCTGCCGGACGAAGACCAGGGCATCATCTTTACCCTGGTGCAGCTGCCGACCGGTTCGACCGAAGAGCGCACGCAAAAGGTGCTGGGCGACGTCCGCAAATACTTCATGTCGGACCCCGGCGTCGAAGCGGTGTTCACCGTCTCGGGCTTCAGCTTCTCGGGTCAGGGCCAGAACATGGGCATGTCGTTCGTCCGCCTGAAGGACTTCGACAAGCGCAGTTCGCCCAATCTCAAGGCGCCGGCGATCGTCGGCCGGGCCTTCGGGCACTTCATGGCCGATCCGGAAGCCGTCATCTATCCGATCATTCCGCCGGCCGTGACCTCGCTCGGCAACTCCTCGGGCTTCGACATGGAGCTGAAGGATATGGGCGGGCTGGGTCACGACAAGCTGCTGGCGGCGCGTAACCAGTTGCTCGGCATGGCGTCAAAGGACCCGGTGCTGATGGGCGTGCGGCCGAACGGCGAAGAAGACACGCCGCAGCTGGAAGTCACCATCGACCAGGCCAAGGCCGGTGCCATGGGGCTGTCGACGTCGGACGTCAATTCGGTGCTGTCGACCGCCTGGGGCGGGGTCTATGTCAACGACTTCATCGACCGCGGCCGCGTCAAGAAGGTCTTCGTCCAGGGCGATGCGCCGTACCGCATGAAGCCCGAGGACCTCGACCGCTGGTTCATCCGCAGCAATGTCAACCAGATGGTGCCGTTATCATCCGTGGCGACGTCGAACTGGACCTACGGCCCGCCGCAGTTGCAGCGCTATAACGGCAATTCGTCGTTCGAAATCAACGGTTCGGCGGCGCCTGGCAAGAGTTCGGGCGCGGCCATGGCCGAGATGGAAAAGCTGGTCAAGCAGTTGCCGCCCGGTGTCGGCTATGAGTGGACGGGCCTGTCGCTGCAGGAAGCCCAGTCGGGCGCCCAGGCGCCGGCGCTCTATGCCCTGTCGATCTTCGTCGTCTTTCTGCTCCTGGCGGCCCTCTACGAAAGCTGGTCGATCCCGATCTCGATCGTCATGGTCATCCCGCTGGGCGTCCTCGGCGCTCTGCTGGCGATGAAGCTGCGCGGACTGAACAACGACATCTATTTCCAGGTCGGCCTGCTGACCATCATCGGCCTGTCGTCGAAGAACGCCATCCTCATTGTCGAGTTCGCCAAGACGCTGCACGAGGAAGGGCGAAGCCTGATCGACGCCACACTCGAAGCCGTGCGTATCCGTCTGCGGCCGATCATCATGACGTCGCTGGCCTTTACCTTTGGCATCCTGCCGTTGACCATTTCCAATGGTGCAGGCGCCGGCGCCCAGCACGCCATCGGCACGGGTCTGATCGGCGGCATCCTGTCGGCGACCCTGCTGGCGATCTTCTTCATCCCGCTGTTTTTCGTGCTGGTGCAGAAGATCTTCAAGGCCGATGAGAAGCATCTGCTGAAGCTTCAGCGCATGCGTGAAGACGAAGCCGCCGAGGCCGACGCGCCTCCGCATCAATTGTGACCGGGAGTCCAACCATGACCTTGTCCCGTTTCGCCTTCGTCTTGCCCACCCTGGTTTTGGGCGCGTGCACCATGAGCCCGCGCTATCAGCAGCCGGCCCTGGCGGTCAGCGACCAATGGCCGGTCGCCGATGCCACCCAGGGCGCCTCCGCCGATACCTTGCCGTGGAAACAGGTTTTCCTCGATGCGCGCCTGCAACGCGTCATCGACCGGGCGCTTGCCAATAATCGCGACCTGCGCGTGGCGGTGCTCAATGTGCAAAAGGCGCGTGCCGGATACCTGATGACGCGCGCCAGCCTGTTCCCCAGCCTCGACGCGACGGCGGCGAACAGCCATAGCCTGACGCCGGCCAGCGTGTCGGGCACGGGGTCTGCGATCAAGGCCAATGTCTACAGCGCCGACCTGTCGGTGCCGTCGTACGAGCTTGACCTGTTCGGCCGCGTGCAATCGCAAAGCAAGGCGGCGTTCGAGACCTATCTGCAGACGGCGGAAACGCGTCGGGCCAGCCAGATTGCGCTGATCTCGGAAACGGCGCAAGCGTGGCTGACTCTGGGCGCGGACATCGACCTGCTCAAGCTGGCGCAGGAAACGCTGAAGACGCGTGACGATACGGTCGGGTTGACCAAGCGCATGTTCGACCTCGGCACGGCGTCGGAAACCGATCTGCATAACGACGAAATCCTGGCCGAGCAGGCGCGGGCGGACGTGGCGCAGTTCCAGGCTCAGGTTACGCAGGACCGCGACGCGCTGACCTTGCTGGCCGGGGCGGATGTGCCCGATGCCGACCTGCCGGACGGGTTGCCGGGCGAGGGCGTGATCCTGGCCGATCTGCCGGCGGATTTACCGTCGAAGGTGCTGACGCGGCGGCCGGACGTGCTGGCGGCGGAGCACGGCATCAAGGCGGCCAATGGCGATATCGGTGCGGCGCGCGCGGCGTTCTTCCCGACGATCGGGCTGACGGGCTCGACCGGCAATGAGAGTTCGGCGCTGGGGCATCTGTTCGACGCGCATACGGGGGCGTGGAGCTTTACGCCGTCGGTGTCGCTGCCGATCTTTGCTGGCGGCTACAACGTCGCCAACCTGAAGAGCGCCAAGACGTCGAAAGAGATCGCCGTGGCGCAGTACGACAAGGCGGTGCAGTCGGCGTTCAAGGACGTGGCGGACGCTTTGGCCGTTCGCGCCACCATCGATACGCGGTTGGGCGCGACGGAAAAGGCGGCGGCGGCGGCGGACAGCAATCTGAAGCTGGAGCAGGCGCGGTATACGCGCGGGGTCGACAGCTATCTGGATCAGCTGGATGCGGAGCGCACGGATTACAGTGCGCAACAGGCGGCGATCGGGGTGAGGTTGCTGAGAGCGGCCAACCTGGTGACGCTGTATGGGGCGCTGGGCGGCGGCGTCGACTAGCACCGTACCACATCGGGGTTTGGGGCCTGAGGCCCCAAGCCTTCCTGATTTCCTTCTCGGCCACCGCCCTTTAGGGCGGATGGACGAGAAGGAATTTAGAAAAGATGTGGGGTCACGGACCCCACACCCCGAAGATGGGCCGGCGCTAGCCACACGACCGCCCCTCAACCCCCTTCACATACTCCGCCTCGGTCTGCATCAACCCAACTGCCCGGCGCCGCTCGTCGACATGGTCCGGATCCTCCAACGGCTCCAGATGCCAGCCACCCCCGGCACACGTCACCTGCGTCCCGTATCGCTGCCCCTTGTGTTCGAACGTCAGCGCCACCCGGTCGTACATCCGCGCATAGTCGGCATCGTCGATCTCCCCCGTGCCCACCAAAGGCGTGACCCGCTTCAACACCTCACGCATCAGGACCGAATCCTTATGCGCGTGCTGGGCCACGAAGAACGCCCCGGCCGCGGCCTTGTCGCCATAGACGCTGCGCTTGAACCAGCCGCTCTTCGGCATCATGGCTTTTAGCGCCTGCTGATCGGCCAGGTCGTGTGCATCCATGTCGTCAGCTGCCATCTGCCACGCCGCCAGCCGCTGATCTGCCGGGATCGCCGCAATATTGATGATGTTGAACGCCCCACGCCCCGTCTGATCGAGGTCGTAGAGTCGCTCCAGCCGGTCGCGATCGCTCGTGGCGGGCGGCATCCGCCCCTGGATATCCTCGATCGTCGCATAGGCGTTGTGCACCGGCGCGGTGACATCCAACGCTGCCTGATCCGCCGGCGCCGAGGCCGTCGTCGCCGTGCCGGTAAAGACCACCGCGTCGTACCCCCCGACCAGAGGTGCGGGCAGGACATTTTCGCTGGCCGCCACCATGCCGCGCGGGCGCTCGACGCCGTCCATCGCCACAGCCCCGCGCGTGCCGTCCCAGCGTGTGCCCGGACCGGTGAAGATGGCGACCGAATAGACCTCACCAGGCGAAAGATGCCCGGCCGCCGCCGTCATGCCGCGAAACGGAGCCTTCATGGCGTGGACATTGCCGGTCAGTACGACCACACGCGCCCCCGGATGATTGGCCTCGGCCTTTTGCACCGCCGCCGCCATGTCGGCATCGCGCGTTTCCGGCGTCTTGACGTCGTCGATCAGGGCGACATCGGCGACGTCGCCACTCTTGACCATGTCACGCAGCCGCAAGGCCAGGGCCAGCATGGCTTCGCTGTTGCGGCCATCCTGGGCGCGTTGACGCCACTGCGCCCCGGTCAGCAAGAATCCGGTCATCGGTTCCGGCGCATCGGCGTGCAAAAAGGCCAGCCACTGTTCGGTTTCCTGCGGTGTGCGCTCCAACGCGACGACGACGGGCCGGTTGTCGTGGGCGGCGACAGCGCAGACGATGTCGCCGAACAGGGCCGGGGTCTCGGCGGTGCCGTGAACCTCGCCGAACCACAGCACACGGGCGGGGCTGTTGAGCGCCGCCTCCAAGCCAGGCACGGGATTGCAGCCGGTATCGTCGGTCTGCGCCTGGGCACAAGGTGCCAGGCTCAAGGCCGCAATCATGGCAATGGTGCCGATCAGTCCCCGCATCACCGTCCCCCCGAGGTTGTGTTAACCATAGACCCGGGCGCAATGCGGTTCAATTGGCGATATTGCGGCGTGCGACACCGTGCGCGACGCGGACGTAGGGCTCCATTTTTCCTTGCATTCGCCGGTGTTTCGCGGAACCTTGCCTTCAAGGCAGAGGGGAGATGGCATATGACGGACGCAACAGGTGATGCGCCGGAGGACGATAAGGTCCCGACTGATTTGCCGCCATCGAGGCCACGGCTGCCGCGACGATATAATCCAAAGGCCTTGTGGCCGCTGCTCGGCGTGATCGTTACCCTCTATATCGGCATCTTTGCTTTCTGGGCGCTGCTGTCGGACCCATGGAGCTGGCGGACGGCGCTCAATTCCGCATCCGCTGCGGTGGCCGCAACGGAGCCCGCGGCTGTGGCCCTATGGTTGATCGTCGTGGCGTCGCGAGTGATTGTGCGCAAGACACTGAAGCGCCGCGCCGATGGAGTAGCCTTAGGCCTGACCTTGGTGTGCGCGGCCGTTCTCGGTTTTGTACTGGGCGTCTACCCGGCCTTAGATGGCGTCATTTATCGCACTTTGAGCGACGGCTTGATCGCGGGTTGCATGTTGGCAGTCGTCCTGCCGCTTGCTTTCGCCATCCCTGCGGCCATCGCCCACTTCGTGGTGCCGGATGCGCTTCAGATGCCACCAGACCCGCCGGAAGCGGCCGCGGACGATGTGGATATTGAGGCATGATCTGGCTCAAACGCGTTTCCCTGGGGCTTGTCGGGCTGGTCGCGGTGACGGTCCTGTATGCGGTCGCGATCTACGGCCTGTACGCGCGGAGCATCCCGCCGCAATGGCAAGCGGCGGCGAAAGCGTCTACCTATGCCGCGGTGCGGGCGCAACTGGGCGAACCTGCATTCGCCAAGGAAAGCGTCGCCGTGTGGGAGCAGCATCCATGGTGGGGAACGCGGCGGCTGCAAATCGCGTTCGACACCGGCAGTGGCGATCTGGTGACGCCAGGCTCTACGGTCGTTTTTGCCAGCGAAAGCGACGATCTGCATCTGCTAGGCACCGACAAGGGGCTGATATGGCGTAACCTGCGCACGCAGACAGGGGCGCCGCCGCATAGGCCGGCGCCGACAGTGAGCTATCCGTTTGGAGACTAGGTGTCCGTCGACCTAGCTGCAGGGCAGTTTTTCGAGTTGCAGCGCCCGCAGCCGGGTGATGCGTTCGGTAACGGCGTCGGCCGGGACCGAGGGGGCGGCGGTTGCGGCGAAGTGCACCCAGGCGTCGCGATAGGTCAGCCACACGCGCTGCGCCGCGCGCACGTCGTCGGCCTTGACGGTCGACATGTTGGTCTTGGCCGCCGTGCACGCCGACATAGCCGATTTGTAGTCGGTGTTCAGCCGCGTGTCCTGAGCGGCCGCGCCGGCGTGGTCGCCCTTGGGCCATTTGTTATCGGCCAGGCGCGTCAGGTCCTGCAAGAACTGGTCGGCCTCGCGATCCTCGGCCTCGATGACGAAGGCGCCGCGCAGCGTGCCGGAAAGATCGATTTCGCCTTCGCCATGGGCCTTGGCGAAAGCGTCCATGGCCTTGCGCAGATCGGCGAAGGCCGGTTTCGAGGTGGCGGGGAAGCGGGCGGCGACGGCGGCTATGGCCTTGTCGCGGCTGGCGGCGGTGGCGACCGAGTCGCGCGCCGTGCACTGGCCGCCGGCATAGCCGGAGGTGATGTCGTCGCACAGGTCGAAGGGCTTGCTCTCGGGTTTGGTCATCAGCGATTGCAAATGCATCACGCGGCTGTCGTTTTCTGCCGGCGCCGACTCGATCGAACAGGCCAACTGCGTCGCCAGAGTCAGGTTCTTCGCGACGCCTTGGCCATTGGCATAGATTTGCATCAGGATGGCCTTGCCCGAGAAGAAGTTGTCGTCGTCATTGGCGCCTTGCGCCGACAGAATAGCGCATTGCCGCGCCTTGACGGCGTCGCGGGCCATGCCCTGGCCGTAATAGAGGGCTTCGGCGTCGCAGTCCTTGAGGGCTGCAGCTTGAGTGGGCGAGGGGCGGTCGGCGGCGGGGATGACGGGTGCGCCCAGCTTGCGGCAGACGGCCTTGCTCTGGGCGAAGGAAGCGTCATTGCTGAACTCGTCCTGGACCGTGCCCCAGTTCCAGGCCTTGTCGGCGGCGTAGGCCGTGCCGGCGAGGGCGGCGGTGGCGATGGCGAAGATGGCGATGCGGGCGCGTGTCATAAAATCCCCCTGGGTGCGGGCTATGCTTAACGCGGCGAAGGGGCAGGATCAATCGAGGTTTGATGACACAGCGGAGAAGCGGCGGAGGTGCGCGGCTTGACGAAAAAGCGCTGTCCCACTGCGGGGTTTGGGGCCCGCGGCCCCAAGCCTTCCTTATTTCCTTCTCGGTCCATCCGCCCTTAAAGGGCGGTGGCCGAGAAGGAATTTAGAAAAGAATGTGGGGCCACAGGCCCCAAACCCCGACGTTGGACAGCGCTACCTGCGCCCAAACGCGTGCGCTGCCGCAGGCGCCACAGGCACCACATACCCCGGCACAACCCCCTCATTGCGCAGAAACGCGATCAGCGCCTTTTCCAGCGCATCCGTGTGCCCATCGGCGCGGATATGCTCGACCGTCCACTGGATCTCGCCGGGCGTCAGCTGATGGTCCACCGCCGCCGCGGCCTCGTCATTGATCTCGTCCGGAATGGCTATCACCGCCTCGGGCAAAGACGGCCGCCCCAGACCGATCATGCGGCCAAAGAAGCGCCCGACATGCACGCCGGTATCCGCCGTATAGGCGTCCAGCCGCATCTGATCCTCACGCGACAGGGTCTGATAATCGCGGTGCGCCAGCAAGTGATTGGCGATCGCCTTGACGAACAGGTCCTGCCATTGCGCCGCGTTATTTTTGCCCAGCGTCGCGTCCTTGATGCGGAACAGCATGTCGGCCTCATCGGTCGAGACGACGGTCGCATTGTCGCCGCCGCAGGCATAGATGACGCGGCTCAGCAGCGCGCATTCGGTGGCATTGATGCCGTCGGCATCGAGCGTGCCGTTGCCATTGATGCGTTCGTGCCGCGTCGGGCCGCTGCCGGTCAGCACCGCCTGCTCGATCTGCTTCAGCGCATAGGCGCGCAAGGCATCGGGCACGGCGGTCGCTGTCTCCAGAACCTTGACCAGCAGTTCCAGCTCGCCGCGGCTGTCGAGGCGGCCGTCCTTGTCGATCCAATCCATCAGCCATTGGGCCTTGGCCGCATCGACATAGCCTTCCGGCAGCTGCTGGTGGACGATGTAGTCGACCATGACCTCGACGAAATAGTCGATCCATTCCGGCGCCTGGACCGGACAGGCCTGGTTGAGCGCCATCAGCGCATTGGCCTCGTCGGGGCTGACCGCGGCATCGGCCCACACCAGCCGGCGCAGGGCAAGCACGTCCTCGGCGCGGATAGCGGCCGATTGAGTCAGGGAAGAGGTCAGGTCGGTCAAAGAGGCGGCGGGCATGGGCGGCTCCGGGTAAATGGCGAGGTTGGGGCGACGTCCAGCGTGGCTTCCCCATCTTTCGCCGATGAGACTAACAGCCGCGCGTCGCCAAACGGTTGAGACACAGGGTTAAAAATACCGCGTTATTTTCCCGCTTGACTCTCATAGCCAAACGGTTATGAGTTGCAACCCATAGCCAACGGGTTATCAATTGACATGCCGACCACCCCAAAGACCGCGCGCGACGAGATGTTCCGCTCCCTGTCCGATCCGACGCGGCGGGCGATCTTCGAGCGGCTGTGCCGCGACGGCGATCAGACCGTGGCGGCGCTGACCGAACGCGCCGGCATTTCACAGCCGGCGGTGTCCAAACACCTGGCGGTGCTCAAGCGCGCCGGCCTGGTGCGCGACACGCCGCAGGGGCGGCAGACGCGCTATGCCGCTCAGCCCATGGCCTTGGGGCCGCTGATCGACTGGGCGCGCGCCATGGGCGGCTTCTGGGAAAGCCGCTTCGACGACCTTGAGGACCTGCTCAAAAGGATGGACCAATGACTGAAGCTGCTGTCGAAACCCTGACCGTCACGGTCGAGCGCGAAGTGGCGTTTGCGCCCGAAAAAGTGTGGCGTGCCCTGACCCAGCCGCACCTGATCGCCGAGTGGCTGATGAAGAACGACTTCGTGCCGCAGGTGGACCATCGCTTTACACTGAGCGGCGACTGGGGTTCGGTCGACTGCCAGGTCCTGGCGATCGAGCCTGTGACGACCCTGGTCTATAGCTGGGGGGCGATGGGGCTGGAAAGCACGGTGACCTGGACGCTGACGCCGACGGCGAAGGGCACGCATCTGCGCATGGATCAGGCGGGTTTCCCGACCAATTATCCGCAGGCCTACAACGGCGCCAAGCTCGGCTGGGCAAGATTCTTTACCAATATGGAAGCGGTGCTGGCGACGGTTTAGTCAGTAAGAAAAGGCCCCCACCACCCCGCTCAACGCTATGCATTTTCGCGCGGTCCCCCTGCCTCGCCGGCCCGCGCCCACGTGGTGGGGAGGTACTAAGTAAAAGATAGCCAACCCGCCTTGGGATAAGAGTTTTACTCTCTTTCTTGTACCTCCCCGCCACGCGGGGAGGGGGACCATTTGACCAGAGGTCAAATGGTGGTGGGGGCCTTGCGGCCGAAGATGAAGCCCATTCCCGCCCGTTTTTTCAAACTCTAACCATCAACAAACCAAGGAGAAAACCCATGAAAATCAAGCTCACCACCGTCTATGTCGACGATCAGGACAAGGCGCTCGCCTTTTACACTGACGTCCTCGGCATGGCCAAAAAGGCCGATTTCACCAACGGGCCGTTCCGCTGGCTGACCGTGGTGTCGCCGGACGAGCCCGAGGGCACCGAGCTGCAGCTGGCGCGCAACGACAATCCGGCGGGTAAAGCCTATCAGCAAGCCTTGTTCCAACAGAACCAGCCGGCGGTGATGTTCTTCACCGACGACGTTCAGGCCGACGTGGCGCGTATTACTGGCAAGGGCGGGGTGTTCGCCATGGCCCCGACCGAGGTCACCGGCGCCACCATTGCCCAGGTCAACGACACCTGTGGCAATCTGGTGCAGATCAGCCAGCTGAAAAAATGGGGGTAGGGCGGGTTCGAGTCCCTCCGGGCCTGCCACGGCGCCCTCAAGCAGACACAAAAAAGCCTCTTCCGGCGACCGGAAGAGGCTTTTAATTGTCACCGTAAAGGGCTGTTTAGAGCACTTTCAGGTCAACGGCCGAGCTCTTGCCGCGATCTTGAGCGATCTGATAGGAGACCTTCTGGCCTTCGTTCAGGCTGCGCAGGCCGGCCTTTTCAACCGCCGAAATGTGAACGAAAACGTCGGTGCCACCCGCTTCCGGCTGAATGAAACCAAAACCCTTGGTCGGGTTGAACCACTTAACTGTACCGTCGGCCATGGAGGCCTCCTTGAGAAATCGCACATCGTGCGGTGATGCCGGGCGAGATTGCCTGGCAAAGTCCGAAAGTAGCGATGCTTGAGGGGAGCCGTGGCGCGCAGACAAGTCAAAGGTTAGTTTTCGAATTCGCGCAAACTCTCATAAAGGTCTTCGCAACGCAATCGAAACTGCCGCAAATGCCGCTTATTTTGCGAAATCACCGAGTTTTTCTCTTTACGATCAGTGTGTTGCCGCGCTTGTTGGGATGCGATTTCGCCGTCCGGACGGTACTATTGGCTTTCCACATGACAAACTTACAAAAAAAGCGGTAAAAGCCCATCGCTCCAAAATCGGACCGTGAGGCCGACATGCCGTTATCCGCTAACGAAGAAATTTGCCGCTGGGCCTATGCCAAGGCCATGCGCCTGGACGAAATCCGCAAGGCATTGCGTGACGTTGGCCGCGCCGTTTATCTCGACCCCGACACCGCCGTCCTGTCGGCGCAGAATCGTTTCGTGCTGTGGCGCGTCGATATGCATGCCGACGATAAGGCTGCCCATTCGCTGGTCTATTGCAACGGCGTCTGCGTCGGTTAATCCAGCCCATTGACCGATAGTCGCGCATATGCGACATGTGTCGCATGACCTGAGGGGGCATGCGATGATCCGTCGAACCATTTTGCGTCTCTGTGTAGCCGGGCTGCTGGCCGGTGCGAGTTCAGCCGCTGTCAGCGCCAGCGCCGCCGATCCGTTGATGGTGCATGGCCGGGAGGTCGTCTACAGCATCGATCCCGCGACCCTGCGCACCGACGCCCAGGCCTTTCGGACGAATGCCTATGTCGCACCGGATGGCACCATCGCCGTTATGCCGGCCTTGCACACGCCGGAGGCGGTTACGCCGATCGCCGACAAGACCGGTTGGCACTGGATCGACGCGGAAGGCCGCGTAATAACCGTGTCGGGCGACAATGACACCCTTAAGGTGACGATCACCGCAACCACCGGCAACCTGAGCTGGGCCCTGCCGCAGACGACCGACGGCACCTGGGTCATTCCGGACGGCGAGGGCGTGGCCTTTGCTGCGACCGATCCGTTCTGGCGCGGCATCTATGGCAAACACGATCCCAAGCACGATCATTGCCTGGCCGGCACGGCGGCGCTGTCGTTTCCGGCGTGGAGCTATATGAACGGCGGTCACGCCGTTACCTATGCGATCGACGACGGGCTGAAATCGGCGCTGTGCCTGCACGATCAGGACGGCGTGCAGGGGCGGGTGAGCCACGATTTTGCCGACGGCACGCAGACGCTGAGTCTGACCTTCGACGTCGGGGCGGGAAATCCGCTGGCGCCGGCGTTGTTTTATCGCGACCTGATCCAGCGCCGTGGCCAATTGAAGACCCTGGCCGACAAGGCGGTGCCGAAGCTCGACCGGCTTTATGGCGCGCCGCAGGCCTATGTCTGGGGCGACGGCCGCGACCTCGGTTTCCTTGACGATTTGAAGGCGTTGGGCATCCAGCGCATCTTACTGGCCTACGATCAGGATCCGGTGACGCAAAAGCACCTGGTCGGGCCGGACTATATGCGCCGGGCGGACAGGATGGGTTATCTCGTCGGGCCTTACGAGGCGTTCGACAATGCTCAGCCAGCGGCGACGGCGGACGAACCGGCGTCGATCTGGGACGACAGCCTCTATCCGTCGGGCTGCATCCACGACGCGACGGGCAAGGTCCAGACGGGGTTCGCCGGGCGCGGCTGCGAGTTGTCGAGTGCCGCCACCGCCGCCCACCCGCAGGCGCCGAGCCCGCTGTCGCGCTATGCCGCCCACGTCAAGGACGGCGCCACCACCGTGTTCGTTGATGTCGACGGCTTCGGCGAGTTTTACGACGATCACAGCCCCGACCATCCGATGACCATGGCGCAGGACCGCGCCAACCGGCTGACGCGGCTGGGGGCGGGGATCACCCAGGATCATCTGGTCATCGGCTCGGAAAACGTCACGGCGTGGAGCGCGCCGGTCACGCACTATTCCCACGGTACGGCCCAGGCCCATGCCGCGGCGGTGTGGCCACTGCTGGGTGACGAAAAGCGCTTCGGCGGCTGGTGGCCGCCCGAGCACACGCCCTTGTTCTTCAAGCCGTTCACGCCGACGCCGGACGAAGCCCGCGCCCTGTTCGGACCATCTGATCGCCTGCCCCTTTTCGAGGCGGTGTTCCACGACAGCGTCATCGCCGCCGACCGTTGGGAATTCGGCCTGATGAAGGTGGTCGGGCTGGCGCGTGAGCGTTTCGCCCACGCGCTGCTCTACGGCAATCCGACGATGTGGAACCTCGATCGCCGGGAGCTCAAGCGCGTCGGGCCGTGGCTGAAGGCGGCGCAGGACGATTTCCGCGTGGCGCATGGCTGGGGGCGGCCGGTGCCGCTGACCGGGTTTTTATGGCTGAGCGACGACCATCTGGTGCAGCAGACGCGCTTTGCCGGCGGGCGCACGATCATCGCCAATTTCGGCGCGGGCGCCTGGCAGGGGCTTGGGCCCGACTGCGTGCGGGTGAAATGGCCAGGGCACAAGGCGGTCGATCTGTGTCCGCCGGCCGATCTGCCGCCGGCGTGAACGCGGTAGTGTGATGCCAGGGGCCGCGATTTTTCATTGCCGGACGGCGCCGGGCACGGCATGCTGTGAGTCTGGGCATATCTCACACGGGAGGTTTGGATGAAAAAGGTTGTAGCGGCTCTTCTGGTTCTCGGCGCGCTTGGCATGATGCCGGCGATGTCGCACGCGGCCAATGCCAATCAATGCAAGGACGCCAAGGGCAAGTTCATCAAGTGCCCGGCGGTTGTCGCAAAGCCGACGCCGGCGGTGGTCAAGGCGACCCCGGCCGCCAGCACGGCCTCGACCAAGTGCCGCGATGCCAAGGGCAAGTTCATCAAGTGCCCGACGACCGCGGCGGCCGCGACCCCCAAGCCGAAGACCTGCCGCGACGCCAAGGGCAAGTTCATCAAGTGCGCCGCCTAAGGCTTTAATCGCAGACTGTTTTCGAAGCCGCCCCGTCCGGTCGTCCCGGGCGCGGGCGGCTTTTTCGTGCGCGGTTGTCGAAAACCGTCACTCTTGCCAATGGGCTATCCCCGGAGGATAACAGGCGCAGGGGGAGGGCTGATCATGGCCAGCGAAAAGACGCTGAACCGGCGCCGGACGGTGCTGCGGGCGCGTGGCGTTCCGGAACGATTTATCGACAACCTGGCGCGACGACGTACCGGCATTGCCGGGGCGGCCTGCATCTGGATTTTGACAGTCATCGCGATCGTGCTGTTTGTGCCGATCGCGATCTGGGGCGGCCTGTACGACGGGGTGCTTAGGCTTGAGCACTGGCTGTATGGCGATGCCCTGAAATCGGCGCTGTTCGTCATCGCTCCGGACGTCTTGTTCAATACAGCCTTTATTATGTGGATGTGGCTGAGCTATCAGGTGTCTACGGTCGGCCGGATATGGATGCTGACGCGGCCGGTGAAGCCGGCGCCGGCCTTTCATATCGTCGCTTCTCATCTGCGCCGTAAACGATGGTGGCAAAAGCCGCAGCCATTACAGCGTCTCGAAGATTTCGAAGATTGCACCGACGACGCCGACTTTCTGAAGACCCTGAAGCGGCGTAGCGCGAAAAAGCGCAACCGTATCGTGGCTGGGTATCTGGTGTTGATGCTTCTTGTCTTTCCGGCGGTCGTTGCTGCCTGTGGGCTGATCTGGGCCGATAACTATACCGCCGTCTACCCCGACGCGGTCGAACAGCACAGCGCGCTGGGGGTGACGCGCCACAGCTTCGATGCGGTGCGCCGCGTCGATATCACGTGTGTGCCGGACAGGGATGGGCTTCGCTACACTCTGATTTTCGACGACGCCAGCATCAATATCCTCAATCTGTGGAACACGTCTGGCGCGGATATGGGCGCCTTGGGTAAGGATTTTCAGGATATCGACGGCCGCCTGAGCGCGCGTCATGTGCCGATCCGCCGCCTGGCGCCAACAGAGGCGGTGAAGGCCTGTCTGTCGGCAACCGGGCCAGATGAATTTGGTCCGGATGTGCTTTACGCCCTGGCCTTCGGTCCCGACGCCGCCCGGCTTTTTCGCGCCAGCCGAGCCGTTGAATAGGGAGGATACGGTCGGTTTTCGCGCCTCTTGACAACGCAACCTGGACGAATAGCTTGGAGAACGGGTTGCATTTGTAAGTAAGCAAGGGGGATTTTCATGACCACACGCCGCACCTGGATGGCGGGCGCCAGCGCTGTTTTGGCCGCCGCCGTTGCGCGTCCAATATGGGCTCGCCCGGTATGGGCTCAAGCTCAAGCTCAGGCCGGCGCTGCCGAGGCAAAGCTGCCGCCGGCACCGACGCCGGCGCAATGGGCCAAATCGCCGGCCTTCGAAAACATCGCCCTGTCGCCCGACGGTACGCAACTGGCCTATATCGTCGAAAAGCCGACGACCAAGCTGCTGTACCATATCGACCTCAAGACCAAGCAGAGTCAGGCCTTCGATATCGGCGCCACCAAGGTCCATGAGACCGGATGGATCGGCAACGACCATATCGCCGTAACGCGGTCCTTTGCACTCAACCGCGGCGCCTTCATGGGGCTGCGCAGCAATCGCGCCCTGGCCACCGTCTACAATATTCGCGACAAGAGCCTGGTCAGCCTGTTCAAGGAAAAGATCGGCGGCAAGAACCCGGGCGCAGGGACGGCGATCGGCAATTGGGGCGGCATGCTCAAGCCGGTCACCGCCAACGGCACGCTGTATATTCTGGCCGACAGCTATGACGAGGATGATCATTGCAATCTGGTGCGCTTCGTCCTCGATGAAAATCGCTGCGAAATCATCGATTCCGGCGGCGTGGAGGTGCAAAGGTGGGTGACCGGTCCGGACGGACGGCTCATCGCCCGGGTTGAATATTTCGTCGACAAGAAACACTGGGTGCTGAGCTACCGCGACAATGGTGGCTGGCGGCCGATCCTTAGCCGCGACACCGACACCGATATCCCGGAGGTTCTGGGCCTGTCGCGTGACGGCAAATCCCTGCTGGTCTTTATGTATGACGCGGCGGAACAGGGGCAGTATTTCGACGTCGATCCGTCGGGCAAGATATCGTCGCCACTGGACACGCCGGGCACCGATCCGGTCATGCTGTTCGATCCGGTCACCGAATGCCACAGCGGCTATTTGACGGAGGACGATACCGGTCTGGTTTACACCTATTTCGATCCGGCGATGCAGGACCTGGTCGGCAAGGCCCAGAAGGCGGTTCAGGACTATCGCATGGTAATCGCCGGTCGCGCCGACGATCCGCACAAGATGATCATCTATAGTGAAGGCGATGACGACGCCGGCACCTATTACCTCATCGACTTCGCCACCAATGCCGCCCAGGCCATCGGCAGTTGTTATCCCGACATCCCCGTCGAGTGGCTGACCGGCAAGCATTCGATGAGCTACAAGGCGGGTGACGGGCTGGAAATTCCGGCGTTTCTGACCCTGCCGCCCAATCGCGAGGCCAGGAACCTGCCGCTGGTCGTTCTGCCGCACGGCGGACCGTTCGCCCACGACGACATCACGCTCGACACCCAGTCACAGACCTTCGCCGCTCAGGGCTATGCCGTGCTTCAGCCCAATTTCCGCGGTTCCGACGGCTATGGTGCCGACTTCCTCAAGGCCGGCTATGGCCAGTGGGGCGGCAAGATGCAGAGCGACCTCAGCGACGGCGTCAAGGCTTTGGCCGCCAAGGGCACGATCGACCCCAAGCGCGTCGCCATCGTCGGTTTTTCCTATGGCGGTTATGCCGCCCTGGCGGGAGCAACGATCGATCAGGGCATCTATAATTGCGCGGCGTCGATTTCCGGCGTTTCCGACGTTACGGCGTGGCTGGAATTGCAGCGCGATTACCTGGCCGAGGTCGATTCCGTCGGTTACAACTACATGAAGCGCTATCTCGGCGGCGTCGATACGGCGCGGATTTCGCCGATCAACCTGGCGGCCAAGGCGTCCATCCCAATCCTCATCATTCACGGCCGCGACGATTCCCGCGTACCGTTCAAGCAGAGCGAAACCATGGCTTCGGCACTCAAGGCCGCCGGCAAGGACGTTACCTTCGTGCCGCTGGTCCATACCGACCACAATGAAAGCAACGAGGCGGAGCGGGTGACCCTGATGGAAACCCTGGTCGCCTTCGTGCAAAAGCACAACCCGGCCTGACGCTTGTAGGCGGCGCCTGTCCTTACCCCATGCGGTTGTCCCGCATGTCCTTTTCTTATCCACGGCGATAGCCTGTGGATAAGTCGGGGCGCGGGGACAATGAAGCGGGCAATCGCCGGGATATGTGTGGCTGTTTTGACCGCGGGCGTGGCGCCAGCCGAGGCGGCACATCGGCCCGTGGCGCGTCATGCGGCGCCCTCGGGCGATCGTGTCGGGACCCTGTTTAACACCGATATCGACCCTGACAGCGGCGCGGGGTGCGGGCTTTACCTGCATCGCAATGACGGTGATCTGATCCTGTTCGACGCCTATGGCCCCTATGCCTCGATGAAGATCGGCGGCCGGGTCGTGCACCTGTTCGGCCGGCCGGTGGCGCGCAAGGGGGCTGATCTGGTCACCTATACGGCCGATGACGGCCGCATCCAGGTGATCGCCGACACCCACGTCACCGAGCGTTATTCGGCCGAGGCTTCGGCCAGTGCGGGAACGTTGACCGTGCACGTCGCCGGGACGACCGAGGTCATCGCCGTGAGCGGCGAGGGTGGCTGCTGAAACCCTGATATTTCGCCGTTGACATCGCTGTCAAAATCGTTCGATGTTTGGCCTGACAACGATAACAGATTGAGACAGACAGGGACAGCATGACGGACAGTCTTCAGACGAAGCCGGACACCACCGCGTCCGGACAACCGCACTATGAGGTGCTCGACGGCCTGCGCGGTACGGCCGCGATCATGGTGGTGCTGTTTCATATCATGGGCATGACGGTGGCGTGGTCGGACAGTGGCCAGTTGCTGCATCACGGGGCCATGGCGGTCGATTTCTTCTTCCTGCTGTCGGGCTTCGTCATCGCCTATGCCTATGACGCGCGCTGGACGACGATGACGACGTGGCAATTCATCCGCCTGCGGCTGGTGCGGTTGCATCCGCTGGTGATCTTGGGGGCGGTGCTGGGGCTGATCAGCTTTCTGGTCGATCCGTTCGCCGCCAATCAGAAACTGGTGCCGATTTCGACGGTTTTGACCGATTTCGCATTGGCGTGCCTGCTGCTGCCCTATCCGGCTTTGCCCAACCGGTGGACGGATACGCACAGTCTGAACAGCCCGGCGTGGTCGCTATTGCAGGAATATATCGGCAATCTGGTCTATGCGCTGGTGTTGCGGCGGCTGGGGACGTGGCTGCTAGGGCTGGTCGTCGCGGTGACGGCGGCGGTGTTGCTGTACATGCTGTGGACCAAGAACTCGATGGACCAGGGCTCGGACTGGACCTCCATGGGGTGGGGCTCGGCGCGGATGGCGTTTTCCTTCACCATGGGGCTTTGGCTGTACCGGGTGCGTGAGCGGTTGCCGAAGATCAAGCTGGGGTGGGGTGTGCTGAGCGTGGGGCTGGTGGCGATCTATGCCATGCCGCTGGTGCCCAAGGCGGTGGCGCATGGCAACGGGATGTATGAGGCGTTCGCGGCGATGGTGTTGTTTCCGCTGATTATTCTGTGCGGGGCGCATTCGAGCATCGGCAAGGTCGAGATGGCGGTGTGCAAGCTGGCCGGGCGGTTGTCGTATCCGGTCTACATCCTGCATTACCCGTTCTTGTTCGTGTACATGAACTTTGTCGATTTCCGGAAGCCGCCTTTGATGACGGCCTATACGGCGGCAGCCGGGGCGTTTGTGGTGGTGATGCTGTTCGCCTGGGGGGCTTTGAAGGTGTATGATGAGCCGGTCAGGCGGTGGTTGAAACCGGCAAAATAACGTCGGGGTCTGGGGCCTGAGGCCCCAGCCTTTTCCTTAATTTCCTCCTCCGTCACCGCCCCTTTTGGGGGGCGGATGACGAAGGAGGAAGTCAAGAAGATGCGGGGTCACGGACCCCGCGCCCCGATGTTAGTTGGCGGTCTCAAACCGCGCCCGACTGGCACTGATCCCCGCCGCCAGCCCGGCAAACCCGGCCGACAGCCACAACGCCACCAAAGGCGCCGCGCTCAACGCCGTCAGCCCGAAAATCACCGACATCCCAATCGCTCCGAACGTCTGCCCCGTCAGCCGCGCCGTCCCCTGCATGGCGCCGGCCGCACCACTGCGGGCCTTGGGTGCTGACAGCAACAGGATCCGGTTGTTCGGCGTCTGAAACAGGCCAAACCCCACCCCGGCGATCACCGTGCCCACCACGAACACCACCTCACGCGGCCCCGGCACCGCCACCACCACGACCAGCCCGGCCGCCAGCAACACCCCGCCCACCGCGCACAGCCACGCCGTCTTGACCTTATTGGCCAGCCGCCCGGACAGCGGTGCCACCACCGTCACCGCCGCCGGCCACGGCATCATGAACAGCCCCGCCTGCGTCGGCGTCATCCCCATCCCGTGCTGCAGGTAAAACGGCAAGGCGACATAGCTCATCATCTGACCGGTAAAGCAGCAGATCGATGCTGCCACCGCCACGCTGAACGCCCGGTCGCGGAACAGATCGATCGGCACCAAAGGCGCGGCACTTCGGCGCTCGATCAGCAGCAACACCACCAGGCACACCACCGCCGCGGCGATCATCGCGCCACCCATCACGGGGCTTTGGCTCAGCCGGTCGGCGCCCAGGAAAAACAGGGTGAACATGGCGCTGTTGGCCACCACCGCGCCGATGTCCAGCTTGCGCTTGCGGCCTTCCGGATGCGGCAACACGCCCCCACACAACAGCACCACCGCGCCGATCGGCAGGTTGACGGCGAACAGCCACGGCCAGTGCGCCACCGCCAAAATCGCCCCGGCAATCCCCGGGCCGGCCGCCGAGGCAATGGCAATCGTCATGGCGTTGACGCCGATGATCGTCCCCAGCATCTTGTGCGGCACGGCAAAGCGCAGATTCATCGTCGCCAGGGCCATGATCGCGCCGCCGCCCAGGCCCTGCACGAAGCGCGACACCACCAGCATCGGTAGATTGACCGCGAACGCGCACCCGGCCGAGGCGATGACGAACAGCAGGACGCCCAGCAGGTAGACCCGGCGCGGACCGAACATCTCACCCAGGGCGCCGCACGGCAGCAGCGCCACCAGAACGGCCAGCTGATAGCTCGACACCACCCATACCGTATCGGCCGCGCTGGCGTGAAACGAGGCGGCGATCGACGGCAGGGCGACGTTGGCAATGGCGGTGTCGAGCACGACGATGACCAGGGTCAGCAGCAAGACGCCGATGGCAAGATAACGTTGCGGGGCGGGTAAGCCGTCTGGATGCGCGTCGGTCATGGCGGGGTCTTTCGTCTGTTTCGCCTCCGATATAGCTGGATTACACAAATGCACCAGACGCAACAGATGAAATCGAGCTTTGCGTTTGACGCCATGAGTGCGATCATGCCGGCATGAGCGAAATCGATCTCAACCTGCTGGTAGCCCTGGACGTTTTGCTGAGTGAGCGCAGCGTGACGGCGGCGGCGAAGAAGCTGCATCTATCGCCGTCGGCGATGAGCCGAACCTTGGCGCGGTTGCGTACCGTGCTGGGCGATCCGGTGCTGGTGTCGGCGGGGCGCGGCATGGTGGCCACACCGCACGCCGAAGCCATTGCCGACGAGGTGCGCCGCCTCAATGCCGACGTCCACGCAGTATTGCGGCCGGCACCGGGGATCGATCCGAAGACCTTGAAACGCGTGTTTACGCTGCGTGCCAACGAGGCCTTCGTCGTCACCTATGGCGCCCGGCTGAGCGCGGCGGTGACCGATGCAGCCCCCGGCGTGCAACTGCGCTTCGCCCCCAAGCCCGACAAGGACATCAAGCCGTTGCGTGAGGGCCTGGTCGATCTCGACATCGGGGTGATTTCAGGAGACGGCGCCGAACTGCGGGCGCAGACCCTCTATCGCGATACGTTCGTCGGCGTGGTGCGCCAAGGCCATCCGATCCTGGCGGGCGAGGGCGTGACAGCGGAGCGCTATGCCGGCTTCGATCACGTCACCAACTGGGGCCACGTGGTGGCGTCGCGGCGGGGGCAGTTTACCGGGCCGGTCGACGACGCCCTGACCGACGTCGGGCTGGAGCGCGAGGTGCGCGTGGTGGTGCCGAGCTTCCCGGCCGTGCTGGCCATGGCGGCGGCGTCGGACCTGATCGGCCTGGTGCCGAAGTCGTTCGGCGAAGCGATGGCCAGGGCTTATGACGTGGTGCTGTTTGCGCTGCCGGTCGAGACCCGCGGCATCGTGGTGTCGCAGATCTGGCACCCGCGCGTCGATGCGGATCCCGGGCATCGCTGGCTGCGCGGCGTTATCCACGAGGCGTTTCGTGCGTAGCAATTTGCTAATTTTGCCATTGCATTTTATGTAGCAATTTGCTACATATTATTCACCGCCAGGCGGATGATTGCATGAAGACCGTTGTCTACACCGCCGAGGCGGATCACTTTCTGGCCCATCAAAGCCCGGAAGTTGCCGAGCGGATCGAAACGAAGATCGAGGCCTATGCGTTAACCGGGCAGGGCGACGTCAAGGCGATGAAAGGCTCACCGACCTTGCGTCTGCGGGTGGGGAACTATCGAGTCATCTTTACGGAGGACATGACCGTTCTCGAAGTTTGGGACATCGGTCATCGTCGGGAGATTTACAGATAATGGAACAGGCTCGAATTCTGGATGATGCGGCCGTTGTTTTCGATCCGCTGACCGATGCCTATAACGATCTGCGGGCGGCTGTGCGCACTGAGGCCAATGCGGCGCAGTTCGCGGCCATGGCCGAAGCGATCGAGGATATCGAGGACGAAATGGCGGCGCTGATCGCCTATACGCGCTATCAGGCCGACATGAAGGCGGGCCGTCACCTGGCCATGCCGCGCGAGCAATGGCAGCGCATTCGCGGCGGCGAGTCGCCCTTGCGAGTGGTGCGTGAATTTCGCGGCCTGACGCAGGCGGAACTGGCCGAAGCCAGCGGCATTGCTCGCCCGGAGATCAGCGCCATGGAAGGCGGCAAGCGGCGCGGCACGGTCGATACTTTCAAGGCGCTGGCGGCGGCGCTGCAGGCACCGATGGACGTGCTGGTCGGGTGATTTCTTGTCGCTGCCCGCAGCCACGATCACCTTGATCGGGCGGGCACGCGCGCCTCGGTCGTGACCGGGCAGGTGCGCGTTTCGCCCGGCGCCCAGGTAAAGACGGCGTCATAGTCGTTGTTCCAGCACGCATCGGCGCGCCGGGGCACGAGCGTGACGCTCCCGTCCTTCGTCAGCCCACAATTCTGGACGGTCAGCAAATATTCGTCGCCCTTGGCATCCTTGGCATCGATGGTCCCGATACCCTTGACGCCGATGACCTGCATCGGACCCTCCAGGCACTGACCGCGCGCGCGGGCGTCGGCGCGGGCCTTGACCGGGTCGGCATGGCTCTGCGCGGGACCGAACGGCCAGATCTCGACCTCATCCGGCGCGACCAGGATGCAGCCGCCGAGCAGGGGGAGGGCCGCGAGGAGGGGGAGTATTTTCGGGCCCATGAAGCCGCGCACCATGCGTCGGGCGGCGGTCACTGGCTGGCCGGCATGTCAGCGCCGAGCACGCTTTGCATCGTCGGGCCGCCCTCGAAATGGCCGATCATCGCCTGTGCCAGGATCAGTTGCGACTTGGCATAGGCGTACATGAAGACCTGTTCAGCATCCTTCCTGTGGGCCTGATCGGTCGCGCTGAGGCCGAAGCGGGTCAGGAACCAGCCCATGGACGTCTTCTGGTCGGGGCAGGCCGCCAGCGTCGAATCGAGCGCGCGGCCTGAAATGGCGAAGGCGCAGCGGCGGCTGTCGGCCGGCGCATCGCTCCAGGCCTTGTCCAGCGCGGCACTGTCGATGCCGCGGCTGGCCTTCAGCTCCGTCGCGGCCCCGGTCAGCAGCATGTCGTCGGCCAGGACGGCGGCGGCCCACGTGGTCAGCACGTCCGGCGTTGCATCGCAAGCCTTATAGGCGGCGCCGAGCGCATCCTGACGCGCCTGCACAACCGCGCTGATGTCGCTCAAATGCTTGACGATGTCGTCCTGGCTGGCCTGGTGGTAGATGGCGGCGATGGCGGCCTTGTCGGTGTCGCTGACGTGGTTCCAGACGCAGGCCCCCAGGCTTTGCGTCTGATTGGCGCCTTGTGGCGCGGCGGTGTCGGCGTGGGCCGGTGCGTTCAGGCCCGCCATCAGGATGAGGCCTGACAGGACGGCGGCGGTCTTGGCGATTTTCATGGTGGGTCCCCCTTGATCCATCGCTGGCTTAGCGCAAAATTGAACGTCGTTCAATGGCCTTTGCTAGTTCAGCAATTGCGCGGGGGCCGGGCCGCCTTCGAAGTGGCGGATCAGGGCCTGCGACCAGTCTTCCAGCCCGCGGGCGTACATGTAGACGAAGACGTGTTCGGCGTCGGGCTTGTTGGCGTCCTGGGTCGGGTCGATGCCGACCTGCGTCGGATACCACAACAAGGCTTTGAGATTGGCGCAGTCCGATTGCGCCAGGGCGAAGCCGCTGCCGGCATAGGCCATGATGCATTGACGCGTATCATCGGGCGCCTTGGTCCAGGCGGCGGTCAGCACGTCGGTGGCGATCTGGCGATGGCTGGTGAGTTCCGCCGCCGCGCCGGTTTGCAGCGCCTCCGCGACGATCGCCGCCTCGATCCAGTCGGCGGGTACGCCGGGCGTGGCGTCGCATTGGGCGTAGGCCGCTTTTACCGCCGCTTCGTGGGGTGTCAGGGCGGCGGTTGCCTTATCGACGTGGCCGGCAATACCGTCGGCACCGGCGCCGTGATAGGCGGCGAGGATCTCCGTCCTGTCGGTGTCAGGCAGGTGGCTCCAGGCGCAGGCGGCGATGTCGGCGCCAGCCTTGGTTTGTGCGTGGGCGTTGGCCGCCCCGAACGTCAGGATGGCAGCGGCGAAAACGGCAATGGCGCGAATGACGGTCATGAGCGATCCTCTTTACCAACAGGTCTAGCCCATCGCCGCCGCCGGTTCAAACGGTCTTGCGTTGCATTGAGCAACTCGCCCATAAGTTGATTTTTAACCTATGAAGGCGTAGGCTGGGTTCGACCGGTGCGTGTGCCTCGGTCCTTCCTGGGTGTTAGAACTTGAGCGAGGGTATCGGTGAAGCCCCTCGCTTTTTTCGTGACGTTTGCGTCCGCCGATGCGCCTAGATCCAGTCGCCGGTGACGGCCATGAAGCCGATAAAGCCGCACAGCACCAGGAACCACAGATTGATCAGGGCCAGTGGGACAGTGACGATGCGCCGGCCCTTGCCGAAGATCAGGGCAGCGAGGGCGATGGCGACCCACAAACCGACCTCGCTCCAGAACATGGCGGTCGTGACCGTGTCCGGCAAGGTTGGGTGACCAAGCCCGTCCTGGTACCAGTTGGCGGCGTCGATAGCGGTCGGGATCAGCCAGACCAGGGGCGGCGCCGCCATGGCATAGCGCGCATAGACGGCGGCCTTGCCGGCCGGTTTCGTTCGCATCAACACAAGGGGCGCGGCGATCAGCAACAAAGGTATCAGGGCGAAGACCGGCGTGACCCGATTGCTCTGCGTCGCCGGGATAAAAAACATCGCCTGTGACATCATCCAGCAGGTGCCGTTGAACACCCCTGTAACCTCAGCCATGAAATGCCCGGTCATGCGTCGTCCCCCTCGCGTGCCGGGAGACTAAACCACGAAAGTGAACGATGTTCAAGGCGTCAGCAATTGCGCCTTGAGCGCCGCCGCCGCGGCATGGAAACGCGCCGGGTCTCCAGCGGCTCGCGCCATCAGCAGGGCGCCCTGAAGCGCGCCGAAAGCCATGGCAGCCACGTCGGTGGCGGGCGCATGAAGGCGGACTTCGCCACGCCGGACACCGCGTTCGAGTATCCGTGCCAGCCAGGCCTGATGCCACTCGAAAAAGGCGGCGACACGGGCGCGCACGGCCTCGGGCAAGGCGCCGATTTCGCCGGCCAGGGCGCCGCACAGGCAGATCAGCACCCGGCCGTCGGCGAACTGCATATAGGGCTGAGTGTAAAAGCCCAGCATGTCGGCGGTGCTATGGTGACTGTCTTCTGCGAGCGCCGAAAGCGCCCGGGCGAACTGCGCCTCGTAGCGGGCGACGACGGCGATGCCCAGCTGTTCCTTCGACGGGAAATGGTAGTGGATGCTGGCCTTGGTGATGCCGAGCGCCTGCGAGACGTCGTTATAGCTGAAGGCGCTGTAGCCGCGCGACTGGATCAGGGCTTGGGCGTGGTCGAGAATGGCCGTAGCGGTGTCGGGGTGGGGCGACGCGGCGCGCGTCATAGGGGAGACTCCAGAGTACCGCGCTTGGTCCACACCTGGGCCGCGACCGGGGCGGTCGGGCGGTGATGAAAACCAAGCGGGTTAAGCAGCAGAAGGGGACGCGCCACCTCAGACCCAGTGCAGGATGGCTAGGGCGATGGTGATTTGAGCGATGCAGCCGACGGTGAAGCTCAGCGTCCGCAGCACCGGTATGCCGGCCGTATAGATGATGAAGTGGGCCAGCCGGGCAAAGAAATAGGCTGCGGCTGCGATCTGGATCACCGGTGTCGAAAGGTGAAGCGCATTCGCCGTCAGCACGAGTGGAGCGAAGATCACCAGGTTTTCGACGGCGTTGCGATGCGCCGCCATGGCGCGCTGCGCCCACTTCGAGTGAATCTCGGTATCGACCGGCTGGCCGTCGGCAAGGGTCGGCACCAGGCCGCGCACGATCAGGCGGTCGAGTACATAGGGTACCCAGAACAGCGCCGTCATCAAGGTTGTCAGGGTAAGCCAGAAAAGGTCCGTCGGCATGTGAGCCTCCCAAAATGCCAGAAACGAGTCATTTATCTACTAGTAGGTAGGCAAATTCAAGCCTTGTTTTAGAGACCCGTGAAGAGGGCTTCCTTTGGCGTATTTATACAGGTAAAATGACCGCCTTATCCAGGTATAAGGAGGCGCTCATGGCCGATAGCACCTACATCGCCACCGCCGTCGAGGACAGCCGCGAAAACCGATTGGGCGCCTATCTGCGCGACCGCCGCGCCAGATTGGATGCGGCCGCGCTCGGATTCCCGACGACGCGCCGCCGCACGCCGGGGCTGCGCCGCGAGGAGGTCGCCCAGCGCGCCTGCGTCAGTGCCACCTGGTATACCTGGCTGGAGCAGGGCCGGGGTGGAGCGCCGTCGGCCGACGTGCTCGACCGGCTGGCGAGGGCGCTGATGCTGACCGCGGCCGAGCGCGAGCATCTGTACTTGCTGGCGCTCGGACGTCCGCCTGAGGTGCGTTATCACCCGGCCGATGCGGTGACGCCGCGTCTGCAGCGCGTGCTCGATGCCCTGCCGCTGTCGCCGGCCATGCTGCGCACGGCGACCTGGGACATCGTGGCGTGGAACCGGGCGGCGCAGGTGGTGCTGACCGACTATGCCGCGCTCGAACCCGAGGCACGCAATGTGCTGCACCACTTCTTCACCAGCGCCAAGGCGCGCGAGCGCCTGCCCGACTGGGAGAGCGACGCGCGCTTTATCGTTGCTGCTTTTCGCGCCGATGTCGCCCGATCGGGCGCCGAGGCCGAGGTGCGCGACCGTGTCGAACGGCTCATCCGGCTGAGCCCGGAGTTTGCGGCGATGTGGGCGGAAAACGACGTGCGTACGATTTACGGCGACGTCGCCAAGACGGTCATTCACCCGACGGCGGGGCGCATGACACTCGACTATTCGTCGTTCGCCGTCGATGGCCGGCCGGACCTGTCGCTAATCGTCTATACGGCGGCAACGCCTGAGGACGCGTCAAAGATCGCGGCGATGATAAAGGGGGCGGGAGAAGCAGGTGTTGGATGAGCATTTCACAATTACGCCTCATGCCGGCGTGGATCGCTTCCTGTTTGGCATGGACCGCGGCGATGTTATCTCCCTGCTCGAAGCGGAAGTCGTAAAGCCCTTCAAGCGTGGAGCAGAGACGGTTGCACCGAGTGACTATCTGCCTCGACTTGGTGTTTTCTTCTATTACGACGCGGCGATGTGCCTTGAGGCGATCGAATTTTCCGCACCAGCCAGCCCATTGTTAGGGACATTTCACTTTCTTGGCCAAGGTTTCAATGTGGTGCGCGGCCACCTTTCAACGCTCGATCCTGATGCGACAGCGAATATTGACGGCATCATATCCCAAGCGTTGGGAATCAGCTTGTGGGTGCCACTTGGTAAGAACGATGCAACGGCGCCCGTCGAGAGCCTATTAGCGTTCAAGCCAGGATACTATGACCGAAGGGCTTAGTGACGCCTACCAGCCCTTGCTGGCGACCTGATCCTTGGCCCAGGCGCAGACGCGGTTTTTCGGCGCCGGGGCTTCCATCACCCAGTTGGGCTGGCCGTCTTCGCCGACGTCATAAGCCATCATGCGGATCGAATAGGCACGGCCGCCGTGCTCGTAGATGAAGGCCCAGTGGTTGCCCTTGTGCCAGATCTGGTCGAGGCGAATCGTCGGTTTGCCGGTCGAGACGTCGGTGGCGTCGAATGGCTGATCGGCGGTGGCGAAGGTACCCAGGCGGTTGGTCAGAAGGGCGACCACGGCGTCGGAAAGGTCGTTGGGATAGGCTGCGGCTGTGACGCCGTCGGGCGCCGGGCAGGCGTAAGGGTTCGCCGATGCTGCCGGCGCGGCTGCGGATTGTGCGTGGGCCGCGGCCGGAACGAGCGCGGCGAGCGCCAGGGCAGCGATGGTGTGACGGATCATGGAAGCCTCCCCAATGATAGTCTCCCCCCGGCTGTCATATAACGGTAAAATCGGGTGGACGTCCAGCGGTGGCAGTCAACCTTGTTCTTTCGGGCGGCGAGGTCAGGGATTGCCGACGCGGCAGGCGGGGTCGCGGTTGCGGAAGTGGTGATCGAGGGTGACCGTGATGGCGCCGCCGGTGGGGATCAGGGTCAGGTGTAGTCCGGTGGCGTGGTCGGCGCTTTGGAAGGTGAGGAGGCGGACGCGGGAAGGATCGCCGGCGTCTTCGTGGAGGGTGAGGCCGGCCTTGGTGGCGCGGGCGGTATAGAAGGCAACGATGCGGGCTTCGGAGGCGCGGGTGCGCAGGGTCATGGCCTGTCCGCAGGCGTCGGGGTGGTCGCTGCGGGCGATTTCGGCGCCGGGGAAGACGACGTAGTAGGG